>JGI24159J19872_10008725_pt1 | contig 13281 bp, 6 predicted proteins | sample Ectturendosymbi4_FD_19872 | JGI IMG/M metagenome (IMG submission 19872) | reverse complement strand
CATTTTCATTTGGGGGGGCCACTGGAGGGGCCAGTTTTGCAACAAGGGGAGCTGTCAATGATCTGTGTAGGACTTTCAGAAAGAGACCTGAAAAATTTTGGGGGGCCACTGGGGGCCAGGCAAAATTTTTGGGGGGCAGTGGCCCCCCCTGGCACCCCACTAGCTCCGCCCTGACGTGTACCATTACAAAAACGTTAAAAATTCATTGTTTTGTCCCCTGAATTTTTAGTAATAATTCGTATTATAAAATGAATGAGACATAGGAACTGATCACCTTACTCATGTATAGTAAAACCAAGAAAGTGAATAGTTTGTGCAAAGATAGTGTTGGTTTGTCATGCGTTCATCCGGACCTAGAGTCTGTAAAGTAAATACCGCACATTTTTGGTTAGAGCAACATCAAGGTTGCAGCGTGCCACCGCGCAAAAATAAATGTACTTTATACTAGCTGAGCGGTGAGCATCTTGCTGCCATATTGGCTGTCTTGAAACGATTAGGTAAGATTTGCATCTGAGATATCGGTTTTATGATGATGAAATTACCGTGGATGACTCCCTGTGTTTGAATGGTAGTAATAGTTTATCTATAATCAAGCGCTGTGTCTTTCATTTAGATTTAATTTCACTTTTCTGTAAAAAATTTTTTAAGGGTTGTGTGGTACAATTTTCTATTTTTCTGTGAGGAGCAAATTCAACGTCGTGAACAGCAGTTGCAAATTTGATCCTTTTCACGCATATGTCAATTAGTTTGAGGGTAGAAATGTTCTTCTTCATCTCACAAGTCTCTTCCGAACTTTGATTTCGTTACGTACAAATCGTTTTGCTGCAGGGTGAGAAACAGCAAACAACGTTACCTGCCTTCACAATATGGAAACTTCGATACTAATCTGATGCAATAAACGTTTTTACTTAAAAATTTGATGTTGCAATATTTTTCAGGTTTTCCCAAACCATTAATCTTGTTTCAGGTAATTTACCCTGTATTTCGCAATAACACAAACGCATCAGTTGTGTTCCGTTTGTTTTGAAGGTTTTAACTACTGTCAAACACACAGTACTATTACCTGAAATCATGGTGCCACACAAACAGTACTTTACTAAACAGGTTTCCTAGATAGGTGTAAGAAATGTTTCGGTCCGCGCTGAGAAACTAATTTAATAAAGTAGCTTTGGTTGTCGACGTAAAATGTAGCTTCATCAAGACAATTCTTTCATGTAATAAACATCGCAGTGTTTGCTTTGAATTTTTGTACAAAACGTATTTGTTTGTTTTCACCAGTAGCTAAAATATTTAATCTTGGAATCGCCGACAATATTGTGAAACTATTTACACCACATAGCAAAACAAACTTTACTTTTTGCAGACTGAAAATTCATGAAAAGTGACATGCTTACAGAACATTTTCGGAATCATGCGTCGTACGTCAAGCAGAGAGAAAGCTTCAGTCATCCTTCCACCTAATTTTGATATGTGCTGATTTTTCAGAAACTTGCATTTAGAAATTTTCGTGTTAATACTTTTCATATAAGATTGGTGAAACGCAAAATCAGGATAATTAAAATGTGGATGAAAGATATTTAAGAAAAACATATAGCAAAACAAGGTATTTGGGCACTTGTGAAAAGAATGAAGAGTTAAAATGAAACCAAGTGCGAAAGAACAACCTCCAGAATTTTTATGTTTTCTTTAATGTTACCAAGCCTGGAACTACAGTAATCAGCGGTTGTGCAATGGTCTTTTCACGTTTCAAGAACTTAGCATGCCTCACCATATGGAGATTTTTTCAGCGATTATTTCTTTTATAGTTATTTCAACGACAAGAAAGTTGTTGACTTTACTTTCGTGTATTATTTCAAGGCTTATTACTATTTTTAATAGCTTTTGTTGCAATTGATTGGCTTGTGTTAAGACGCAAGGTGTCATTTTTTAACTGTAATGATATCGACTCTATGCTTCGTGTGATGTTCTGCAGCAGGTTGTTTGCTGAAAATTGGTTTACGTAATTGTTCTTAAAACACAAACCGGATTTGTGAAGATATCAGAAACACTTTCAAGTAACTTTATCAAAAATGACACTTACAACACTTCGGATGATGCAGGCCAAGCCAAATATTCCTTAGACGTGAAAAGATCTTATCGTGAAAAGTTATGTTTTTAAATTTGGTTGGAAACATTTTGGACTTTGTTATGTTTTTTCATGTACATAAAAGATAGTAATACCAACGCAATCAGAAAATAGCTAAAAACAAAATCAACATGAGAGGAATGCATTTTCTAAAGAAATGTATTTTTTAAAAGGTATTGCATTTACGTAATCTGCAGCTGTTGAACAAATTGTTTAGGAATTTTGGCATATAGGATCATTATATTGTGTTTCAAGCTTCGTACGAAACTAATGCAGTCCCTTCACCACCGGGAGCTTTGGTCGGCAAAGCCCCCCAAACAATGCTCCAGATCACCCAAATTAAAATATGAAGCACTATGAATTAATGGAGGTTTGTCAATTTTTACAATGCCAAGCACCCCTGAATGAATGTAAAACCCCCTTCTGGCGACGGTTCGGAACTGAGGTTTTGTCGTTAGTTACGTTTCATTGTTTGGAACGCAGCTCCTTTTACATCATAGCGAGCATCATAGGCGTAACGAGGGGGAGCAAGGGGCGCAATTCCCCGGGCACCGAATCACTATCGGGGCGCCAAGTCATTGCGGGGCGTTCAGGAAAATCCGAATAATGTCACAAGTACTTTTTTCAATACAGTACATTTGCTTCCGAAAGACCTAAGTTTCGAACATGGGGCGCCAAACCTGCTTCTTGTCCCGGGCGCCACCTAACCTATTTACGCCCTGATCATAGCTAATGTTTAAGAAACACTACCATTAAAAAACTTGTGGAAAAAACACATTGACTTGTATGGCCAAACATTTTCAGGATTTCAGAGCAAACATTTACCTCACAAGTCTAAATAGTTTATCGTAAAACTAATCCAGCCAATGGTTAATCAAGCTCATTTCTAAAAAATGAATGGTACAGAAAAAGTCCAGAAATATACGGAATACAAATACATAACATCTTCACTGACCGACAAAACGTTTTCTTCAAAAAACTTGATTTTCGTTGCTCATCTGGCAAAATTAATGCTGTTGTTCTAGTTTGATAACAAAATAAACAGCAACGTCTCAGTGGAAAATGTTAAATTACTACATTCTGACTAGATGCGTACGAAAATGTTCAACAAAGAAAAAATAAACTGCGTGTAAAATGATAAAATAAAATCAATTTTGATCATAATATCAATGTGTTTTGTGTTGAGTTGCTTCAGAAATGAAATAAACATTAATCTTACTTAGATTTTTGACCTAATTAACAAAAAATACAGAAGAACAGATGGAAGATGACTGCTTTTGTGTCCTCGAGTTTTGGTCAGTGAAAACTGTTCTACTTCATATAAGTTCATGCATTCCTTCGTGAGACCTTTTCACAGCCTGTATATCCTCGTTACACGTTTTTCTAAAGATACGTTTTCTTGCGTTTATTCAAATTCTATGCACAAAACCTTTCTTATTTCTTGTAACAACGCTCTACGTCTGCAACCTATTTGTTGTAAAAACACATTAAAAAACACAAGAAGCATGCAAGTCCGACATTTGCAACTTCAATATGGTTTCATTATAACATGCCGTGTTAATCGCTTTGTACTATGGATAAAAGTATTTCAAAAGCTAAGAAAACATTTTCCTAAAGTTTCATTTGAGTGGAGGAGGTACTGCATTGAACTGACTCTTTTCCAGCTTTCACAGTATCTAATCCAGTGGTTCCCAAACTGTGGTACGCGCACCAGCAGTGGCACGTAAGAGTCTTTCAGGTGGTACGCGAGAAACTTACCAAAGTTGACAAGAGTTAAGATAAAATAATAGAATTTACGAGACATTTCAGATTGCGCGCTATGCATTAACGGTAGTGTCATTATTACTGTACTTTTGTTTGGGTTTCACACGTTTACGACGCAACGCCCACGTTGTTAGACATTTTACTATTCAAATGTTCCGCCTTTCCTGCTGCCAGCTGCGAAGACTTCTCAATGTAGTACAATACTGTAGTGGTGGTAACAGTATTAGTGTAGCCGATTTATTGATCTTCCAATTGTGTTGAAGTTTAATGCTTAAATTGATATTTACTGATCTAAGAATAGTGCGACAGCTTAACTATATTTAGTTCAATATATATAAGCTTTTCGTAACAAGTCGGAGCGAAAGTACAATCCAACTTACATAAAGAACGGATTCAGAGGTATTGAACATGGTGGAGACTCTCTGCCGCAATGTGTAATTTGCATGAAGATGCTTGCTAATTCAGCTATGAAACCCAACTTGCTGAAGCTAGTCCCGTCGCCACGGGGGTCTTTGGCGGGCTTAGTCTCCACAAACAAAGCTCAAGCCTTCCCAAATTAAAGTATGAAACATTATAAATCAGTATAATTTTTGTTAAATTTGAATGTCAACCCCCCTGCACAAACATCAAGCCCCCCACGCACAAACGTTTTGACGACTTTCTGGCGACGGTTCTGGTTGAAGCGTCATCTGGATTCAAATCATTCTAACAAGAAGGACCGAGGTGAGAGTTACTTTCAGGGACTTGACGAGAACCTCGAGCGGCTCTGCCTGGACAAGACTGTTTCAATATACCAGAGAAAGAAGGGTATTGGCAAAGCATCGCACGTAGTCGCTCTCCTAGTAGCTAAAAATACGAAGGCGCATACTATTGGAGTGTCTCTCGTAATCCGAGCAACAATGATCTTGGTTAAGCAGGTGATTGGAGAGGAGGTGGCTGCGAAACTAGAAAGTGTGTCCCTCTCTAACAGCACTGTTAAGAATCAAATAGAGGAGATGTCAGTCGATATTGCCGAGCAAGTGATTTCGGGAGTGAAAGACTCAAAGTTTGGATGTTACATTCAACTGGACGAATCGAAGGACGAACAAACAACGCTCAGCTACTTGTCTATATGTTTGCTATACGGAAGACAATTTTGTGAAAACTGAGTTACTGATGATCAAGTAGCTTTCCAGTAAACAAAAGGATGGATTTTTTCAAAGTTTTGGACAATTTTTTCAAAGTGAATTAACTGGAATGTGGAAGTTGATTGGCGGTACAACAGACGGGGTCCGTCTGTGCTAGGACGTAAATCAGGGTTAACAGCTCATATGAAATCCGTGTCACCAGGCCCGTAACCAGCTTGGGACACCAGGGGGGCGAAGAATTTTCTAAGAGGGGCCCGAAATTATCTAATTGCGTCCAATATTTGTAAACAATGTCCGAGACATTTTTTCAGGTAGCTTCGCCCCCCTAGTTTCGGGCCTGCGTGACACCAAACGCCACTATTGTTCATTGTGTCATACACAAATGAACAATATTGTGTCATACACAATATTGTGTGTCATACACAATATGCGTCATGCATGAATGAAAAATTGTGTCATACACAAATGAACAATGCCACTATTGTTCATTTGGTCATACACAGATTTTCCCTTGGCACAAAGGTGCTTCCTTAGAATATGTTATTATGTTTGAACCGAGTTATCAAACTGGTAAATTTTGTTAAAACGTCATGAAGATTTGAGCTCCAACCACACTTGCCTTCTCCACAACACGGAAATGCGCTGGCTCTCCCGAGGTAATGCAGCAATGCGCCTGTTCGAACTGCGGGATGAGATGCTTCAATATTTTAGAGAAGAATCACGATTTCCGAGCGGATCTAGAGAGAAAGGATTTTGTTAGCTAGAGAGCAAGATTGACCTACTTTTCGGACATTTTCGAAGTTCTAAGCAACTTCAACCTGTCGTTCCAAGGGCCCAACCAAATTGTAACAGAGTTCATTTCGAAGCTGACAGCATTTGTCCGCAAGCTCGGCCTCTGGGTAAGGAATACTAAGAATAAAACCTGTGGAATGTAGAAATTCTTCACTTCCGTTTAGGACAATCAAACGAAATTGTTTGTCGTCTTTCGCCTCTAAAAAACGAGTTGACGCATTACTTTCCTGACGTTGCATCTTGTGTTTACTCCACCAACCCATTCTTCATTGATCCAGCCGATTTGCCTGTGGGCACCGGGGAACAAGATAAGCTAACAGACATTCAAACTGAAGAGATACCAAAGATGAAACATATGCTGTCCTATATATTTCTGGTTAAGCATGACGTCATCGTACCCGTGCCTAGCCTGTCACGCTGTTCCTTAGTTGCTGATTTTTCCATCTACGTGGGAGTGCGAGCAGGGTTTCTTGGCTTTGATGACCATGAAATCGAAAAGCCGGAACGGTTTTGTTGCACCAGGGCATGGTTTTCGATGCTCTTCCTCGCATTGACCAACTGGTGGAGGCAAAACAATGACATCCATGTCATTAAAACCATCTGTTTTTGTTTTTATTCATTTTTTAGTTTTCAATTTGTCTGTCAACCCTAACCTAATGCCGTACGGCCGCAAGGGCCATGTTCGGCCTGCGATAATGAAATTTGCGGCCGTCCACATGTAATTTGAAATATAAGGTTTGGAGACCGTGTTGGCGTATATTGAAGCAAAACAAACTCAGGGCAAGAAAATCAGTCGACACGATGCGCAACAATCTGGAGGGTGATGTCACAAAGATTATAGAATGAATATGCAATTTGACATACATAGTATGAAACCTATTCTTTAACTAAACGTACATCATAAACATAACTCAAACTCATTGGCGGCCGTACTTCATATCAATAAAAGTAAAGCGGCCGGCAATAACAAAATGTTGTACACCCCTGATATAGAGGGTACGTGAACGCTGCACGAAACCCCCGATTGGTACGCTGGTAGAAAAAGTTTGGGAATCAATGATCTACTCGAATGATGTAGTGAAATATAGACTCTCGTAGAAACCGCTTCATACTGTGACTGCAGTGATCACAGCGGAAAAATTAAACGAAAACAACAATCATTTAGGATGATGTTAATCAGAGTGCCATTTTTTGTTGACTTGGTTGATTACATAAATGGTTGACATATAGGTCCTCAGATCACGTGTCTGTAACTTTCGATTTCGCGATTATGCGTTTTGGTCAACTTTTCTAAATTTTGATTTCGTCAAAGGAGGAACAGCTATTCAGACAAAAATGCCAGCTGGGAATGAGGACAGACATCGATGATTAAAGAGCATTCGTCAACGCACTTATCTAGGTCTTACAGCTGCCATACGACGTAGGTTCCCAGACAGGCAAGTGAACCCAGGCTGTCTGGATGAGAGCCAGAAATGCACAGGGGGCCCCGCAGCCAAAACTACGTGGAGTGACTGTGAAATCGTGGCAAGCGTGTTGACAGCAGTTGGTCCATCCTCGCTATTTGCCTTTAACCCTAGCTAATTTTTATTGTGAAATATCTTTTTGCCTTTAGCGTCTCAATAATAGATTTGGATTAAGGTGCAGCGAAACGAAGGTCGACATTGCGTGAAACGAAATGCGACACGGCGATGCACGAGTTTATCATCAACAGTACAAGCAGGGCCAGGCCTAGACAGTACTGCCTCCTGGGATCGCTTCAATATTCACAAAATATTGCCAGAATTTTTTCCAATATTCGGGACATAGACACCAAGAAAACAGCGGATTTTTAGACCCTGAAGGCTGCGCTTTAGGCGTCGGCCTAGTTGGCCTAGTCGAAGGGCTGGCCCGGAGCACAAGTAATGGAATTGCTCTGAGAATTCTCAACGCTTCCACTTGAATCATGGAACTGAAAAGATTAGAAAGATAAAAGAATTGTCAAAACACCCTTTGAAGCGTTCTACATTTTGAACGCTTTACTCTGGTTTCGAACATTAACAACAACAACCGCTCAAATGAAACGGTTTTATTTCAAATCTGGTTGTATTTTATGTTGATGGCCAAATTACGGCACAGTTATTTGTTATCTGACGATGTATCGCATTAAAAAATTTCGTCTTCAATCAGCGAATAAATGTAATTGTTTCTGATACTTGTGCAGAGGTTACTTCGCAAATAGCTCCGTACCCTCAACACGATCTGAAGAAAAGTTTTCTAAGACAATGCTCCAACCCAGAAAGAATACAGGATTCTAAAGAAAACATTTATACAACCATAGAGTCTTGGGAAAAAGTTCAAACGTTGCGAATAAGCCTGGTCACGGAACACAGAAAAACTTTGGAAAATACGCGGCCAATAGAAAACTCCATGAAAACAGCTCTGCATGCACAGACTTGCGCAACAAAGACATATGGACTAACCATGTGACCGGAAATACGTCACCAGCTATGACGATAATGCTAACGTAAGCCCACAAGAGTTAAATTAAAGACAATTTGGGTAGAAAAGTAGACACTCCACAAGAAAATTGACGGTCTTCGCGAACAGAACAAGACATGACGACACAGGAAGACAACTCTATATGGAGACCCAAGCCTGCAAGCCTTCAAAACGTGCATCGGAAGCAAAAACACCCTATCCAAAGAAGGGTGAATACCGAGCTGTTACGCTTCGGAGGTAAAGAAGCCCGAACAAATGACGGCGTTCCTCGAGGCTTTCCACAGCGGAACGAGGGAACAGTTCACAAAACGTGGTCATGTGATCCCCCACATGACGCACGGCGCCGTAAAGATGAACAAAAGAAATAATGAAAATGTTGTATAAATTACCGTGCATTTTGACATGAAACCAGCCATTAATGGCGGTTCTTGTACTTTCAAATATTGTATCCCCTTGAGGCAGAAGCTGAAATAAAATTTACTAAAAACAAAAACTCCGGGTGATAAACTCTGACAGTCGAAACGACATATTTCAGATGTCAAATGTAATTTCTCATGTTAGGAATACTGCCCAAATTTATGATAAATATATTCTCGCATTGAAAAGTAGAATAGTCACATTTTAAGGGCGATTAAGCCGTCATTCGCTGTGGTCAAGACCGTCCTAGACATTAGCTTTCTCGAACTCACACTAAAGATCAAGCTATGTCTAATGGACCACTAATTCTCCGATGTTTAAATTGTCCCAGAAATTAGGTTTACACTTGTGATGTGCATGGTCAGATCTATGATACCAAGTCGCACATTAGCAAGCAGTGTGCAAGAAAAGAGGAACAGGCGAAAAATAACTAAAGTATTGTCTTCGCTTTTGATTATAGGTCAGGATGTAACAAAAATAGCATCATTCCAAATAAGTTATAATTTGGAAGCAATTACTGAGTAAATATACCTAATTTTAGTAATAATTCTTGCTAAAACAAAAACGTCGGCTTTTTTGGAACCATTTTTGTGGCTTACGTTTTCATAAAGAGTTTTTTCTAGATTTTTCGGAAAACCCGACACTTTTTCGGAACATCCCATTATGCAGCGGTATTTACTTCGTGTATTAAAAGTTTGTGAAAGACTTTGCTCAATAAATGGCTGGAATGTTACATATTCTTGCCCAAAATCATCAAGGGAAAAATGATAGAAGGTTTTAACAGTCCTGAGCTTTCTTCATGATGTTTTTAATATTTCCATCAACTTTCGTTTTTTGAGTTAAAATCACGAATCATTTCCATGTAACAATAAGCTATTGTGAAGTAACAAATTCCTTGATTCATCATTTCTACTGGCAACAAATACGTGCTTTGGGAAATTTCCTACTGCAGATGACTAGATATACGACGTTGAAAGGCTTCATTGGATTCGAAACAAATCAAAATGTGTCAACCTTCTCGCTCGCAACCATCGATTCATTTGAAATGTGAATTTAGCTATTTACGTGATTTTAGCAATGTATCTGGTTTCAGTATACCATGACCCAACGCGTCTGGGCGTCTTTGTGCGTGTTTGATGCTTAGAGAAAACATAGGACCATTGTTCTTGTGTCCGAGCCCTGAATCTACTTTCGCTATACCAAGGGTTCACTTTGTTTTGGTGAGAGGCAAGGTCAAAAGAGTAACATACATTACCAAGATTTCTTGATCAGGGAAACTTTGAATGTTCTTTCACTTCACACCTACTTATGGAAGACAACTGAAAGCTCTTGGTTTGATGCAAGCTTTCGCGGAATCAGCGACAGAACTTTTGTCTCCACAAATGTGACGCTGTGGAATAAACCAGCAATTTTATTTATTAGAAAATCGATTTCACGTCACTCTGGACATCCTCGCTCGAGAAATATTTTCATCGAAACACTGATTTGATCAGAGGTAGCAAATCGTCGATTTCAAGGAAGATGAGCATTTATGCTGAAAACGTTGAATAAAGAAGCAGTGAAACCAAAAGTGTTGCTTTTGTTTCGGTTAACGTGACATAAAGTCTTGATCAGGAACGCTTCAACTCTTCAAATGAAAGTTGGTGCAAAGCATCATGGCTGGATGGAAACACCTGCTTCTCACAAGGTGGGAAAGGTTGAATGATAACCGAAAATGCACAAAGTACGAATTAATTTTTGAGACCGACCACAGAACTAAACTCTGTTTTTGCGACCAGTGGAATGTAAGCCTTCAGTATTTTTTACTTAATCAGATTATCAGACGTACTTTTGCAGTCACATATGTCTTGCAGGTCGGAAATAAGTCGAGTAATTTATTCAGTAAATTTAGTTTCAATGACCAAACGTATTTTTTGAGAAGACAAGTAAGCAAATGTGCAACCGATGTTTGTAAAGAGTAGCCTGGACATATGATGGAAATGAGTGAAACTGCAGTTTGAGACGACTATTGTTTTATGACAAATAATGGTATCTTCTACTTCAGGTTATGAACTGTAACGACTTCAAGATGTCCTAACTGATTTCTTGACTGGATTGCATTTTATAAATTCTTCAGACAGTTCTTGTATTGGAAGGCAGTTGGTTTTTCAATAATATTTCAGTGGTACAGCAAAACACACATCTAAAAGATTTTTGCACACTGAACAACTACGAAAATCATTTTAAAAGCGAAAGAAGCCAAGTAAACTTAATTTTGACTTGCAATGAAGCAAAGCACAAAGTGTGCTAAAAGTTTTTGCCAAGTCCTTAACAACAGGTTAGCAGCAAAAGTGTGCTTCCCCCCAAATTTCAAATTAAGTGGGCAAAGCGCAACTACTTTTGTGAAGTTTTTAACAAGAATTATTTGTGTGTTCATGAAGCTGGTTAAACCGAGTTTCCAAGACATCTTACCTTGTTGATACCTGATCTTGAAAGATATGATGCAGTGAAACGTTTTTCAAACAAATGCTTTGCATAATCTTGTTTGCAAAACAAACCGCGACCTGCTGGGCATACTTCGGTCAAGTTCAAAACATTTACTAGCAAATAATAACCGTTAACTAGACTTTTATGGTAGTAATGCATGACCAATCAACAAACAAATTGTTGTTTTAGCAACTTCATAAAAACCACTCATTTCACAAGATGGGTATAACATTACGCTACACGATTAAGGACGCGCTAGACATAAGTGACTGGCTCAGTTGACTTGGATCGGGTAACACGCTTGAAACACTATAACATTGAAGAAGGTTTCTGATGGACCTCCTTTACGGTTTCCTTTTACTGCACTTGCGTCATTGGTATGTTGATTGACATTTCAATCAAATGCTAAACAAAAACAAAGCACGTGGTTTTTCGGAACGAACGTTGCAGCAAGCAAACAAACCGGCCTCAAACTTAGCCTTGCTACAGAGAATCAGTTTATAACTGTTCACGCCATGCCTAAACGCAGCCAACAATCACGCAACACAGTCGCAATTCCACATAAACTTGTTGTGTGCACGTGAGGAACGAATCATGCGAAAACGCAAACAGCGAAACTGCCTTGGTTTTTCCGGCAGATTACGACAAAGTCTCTCTCAAGTTCCACGCTCAGTTAACGCCTCACCACGCGGCAGGTAAACAGGGTTGCCAGGTTGTCATAAGCAAAAAAGGCGTGATCAACCCTTGAAAAAAGTCAAATAGCACCAAAAAAGCCAAATGCAAGATAATTACACAACGACACCTTCAAACACCCAAACGTACTTTTGAAAAGCAATATATGCATATCATATACATAAAGAGAATAAAACTCACTAAACGTCTCGAAACTTTTGGTCTAATAAACATCTCGAAACGTTTGGTCTTCCGGAAGTGTAAGAATGAAACAGCAAAACTAAGAATTGTTATAAATTCCAGGGCAATTTTCCATTCAATATTTATCATTCTGTGTCCCGAAACAGTGTCCAGAAATCTGCCAGTGCCCAGAAATCTGCCAAAATCTTCTTTATATCTGCCGAATCGACATAAGAATTCTAATTGGGCAAAAAAGGCAAAAAAGCCAGGTTTCATTTGTCCTTTTTCCAAAAATAGAAAAAAAACAAAGGAGGTAAAAATAGCCAAACATTACAAATTTGTACTCAAAAAAGCCAAACTGGAAACATTGCTTGTAAAAGTTGAAGCCGAGGTTTCACGAACAAGTTTCACTATCGTTTGCGACGCAATAAGCAGAGACGCAAAAATGGTATGGAAAAGATGGGAAAAAATCTGCAAACGTTATCCATGAAAAGATATATGAAGCTGAAATGCATTCTCCAGGTTTTTCAAAAATGTCTACAAGTTTTGAGCAGAGTGTAACTCGAGGCTTTTTCAAAACTCTTTGAAAATATATGCAAATACCTGAAATGTATGAAAACATTTTTCTTTCTCATGATAACGACACACTTCTTTTGAGCATAAACCTTTTCATTTGAATTTGTTAACTGTATTGCTGTTTGCAAGACAACGACTTTTATCAAAATAGATTTGTTCATCAGTTGCACAAAATCTTCCGCAGAATGGTCGTCAACATGAATTAGCTGAAGCTATAGGAACGACTAAAATGAAACAGTCATAGTGTGTTTTTCCCTATTGTAGTTGATGTTTTTCTTAGCTGTTGCTAACAGCATCTTATCGCATAATATTTGTACTGCAATAGAAATCATTCGCGCATTAATTTCAAACCATTGTGTATAGATTCACTTTTAGTGCTGAATAACTCATTGTTGCAAACTATAGTTTGGTGATAGCTATCATCATCTCATTCACTTATGAAGTGGAACTGCCCGAGGTTCCACTTGCCGTTGAGAATCGTACCCTCATGATTCTCAGCGAGTATCTAAGGCCAAATTAAAGTAAGGCTTAACCGATTTGACCAAAGAAGCGCTTTCCTCGTCACTTCTGATCGAGGCGTTACGTGTTTCGACTTTCGTCCTTAGGCACTTTCGCTTCGCATTGCTGCGCCGCGTCATCTTGCTTCCCGTTGTCATAGGGTGCTTTCCGCCGGTGAAGTACCCT
>JGI24159J19872_10008724_pt1 | contig 13281 bp, 11 predicted proteins | sample Ectturendosymbi4_FD_19872 | JGI IMG/M metagenome (IMG submission 19872) | reverse complement strand
TCCCGAAACTAATGAGCCGGGAGGTTTTGCGCTACGACTGACAGTCTGAGGAGCAAACACAACGCACCATTTGCAAAAAGCTCCATTGTAAATATTATTGTACGCTAACCATGTAAATTCGTTTAACCATTGTTTCTAGAAACTTCGATTTTGAGCACCAACTGTTACATATGAAAACGAGAAACCTGAAGGAGGGGACCAGCAATTAAACAATACCTTTCGTCGATCATCATCAGTCAGAGGAACTCCAACGAAATTACCAATGTCATTTTCACNACTGAATACTTGACTGGCAGACTTTGAGCACGAGCTAGTGTCATTTCTATCTTTTGCAAAAGTCTCTTTCTCTTGACGAACTCCTTTTCCACTTGCGTTGTACAACTACAAACTTATCCATTTTTCCTCGCACTCTTCTGACTATCACGGGACCTGAAATTTGAACTACAGGAGGAACAACTCCAATCGTAACGCATTGCGCAACACGTGCAGAGTTTCTACGTCATGGCATGTATGAAGCGGTTTCTCTCAATGTCATTATGACTCATGAATCGCAACATCTTTATCGAAAAGCGACATTCATTGAGGGTTTCCTATAGTCTTAGCATGTTTTGCTTATTGTAATTGAAGTGTAACACTCGTAACGTAACAAGGTAACAGATCACTGCACCACTAGTTATAATCGAAATCCTCATATAGCTATGTATGCATGTGCGGAATTGTTTTGTGTTTTAACAAAAGTCAGAAACAAATTTGTGTTTAGGCGATTTCTGTTAAGGGGGGGGGCTCTAGTCCCCTCATCCCCCCTGCGTGCGCCCCTGGGTGCCCATCAGGTTATCACCTTACTTACAAGATTTATGTTACATCAAAACCCGCAATACTTGACCGCATATACTGTAATGACTTCATGCATGAACTACAGCCTGAATATTGCAATATGATATCAGTGATCACCATCCTATCTTTCTTCTAGCTAAAATAGCACCCAAACAAAATAACTTTAACAAATGGAAAAGATGTCGCAAACGATTCAAACCAGAAATTTTTGTGATGCACCGATTAACAAACGAACATGAAAATTTTACCAGTAACCATGAGAATCCCAATGAAGAATTCAACAACTTTTTTAAAATTTTCAAATCCTCTGTGGAACACCATGCCCCGTTAAAACTAAAAACAAACTTCACAAAACAGCTATAAATAGTGGCATTGCTGCTGAGTTCCAAAAATATAAAAAATTTAACAATATTTTAACTCACTTGAAAAAGAAAGCTAAACAAAATCATTGTTTGAGAACTTCAATACTCCAAGAGAAACGCGGAAAACAATCAATAAAGTGATTGGTAAAAATCTGTTGACAATTCCATACCAATTAGTCAAAAACTGTGTCTGGTGCTTCCTCCCTTCCACACAACCAATCTGTTGCCCAAGTTTTAAATCAATTTTTACATCAGTTGGTCCATCACTTGCAAGTGCCATACCTCTCACTGTAACTGATACTCATTTACCTTCTTCACATATATGTTGTTCCATGTTTATAACTATAAATTGTTCAGAAGAAATACTCAAGCTTTTCAGTTTACTCGATGACAAAAGTCTACTGACCCTTGTGATATTCCTATCAGATTAGTTAAATTGAGAAAAAAGTTCATATGTTGTTACTTTGCAAGAAAATTTATGTACAAAATAGTTCACATTGTTTTCCAGGTTTCATCTTCTGCTGTTATTCTCACATTAACGAAAGGAATATTTATCCTATTAGACTAGCTACTAATAGCTACGAAAAAAACGGCTCCATTCACATTTGAGCAAACTGAAATAATTTGGATAAATTCCAACAGTTTCAGTCAAATTTGGGTGCCATTGAAAAGCTCAAATTAAATTTGGGCAAATTAAAGTAGTTTCATTCAAAGTTGGGCAATAAACAAGAGCTTTACTGAAATTTTATTACAATTAAACATTTGGGTAAAATCCAACAGCCTCAATCAAACTTGCCAATAGAAACAGCTTCATTCAAATTTAGGTACAATCAGAAACTATGGGTAAATTAGAAGAGGTTCATTCTCATTTTTTTATATTACATATTTCCACCTACCACCTACTCTTTTATGTATCAACTTATGACTAACCATTTTTGTGTTCATGTGTTATTTGATTATCCTTATGATATGGGTCAAGTTGCAATTAGTTGAACCAATAAATGGTTCTAATTTTAAACTTTTTCCTACAAACAAATTTGAAAAAGCTGTTTTATAGTAATTTGCCCAAATATGATTTAAGATGTTGGAATTTACCCCAATGTTTATAATTTATTTTACTTATTTATTCACGTGTTTGATTCAGACTCATGACCCATATCATAAGGGTCTTCAGAAAAGGAAGCAGTATTAGCCTACCTCAGCTAAGCGTCAGGTTCCTTGTTGACAGCAACAGCTAGAATGTGAATGGAACGCCAAACTTCAGAACTGCGAGACATGCTCAGAATACTGAGCCAGCTGGCTTCTGACATTGTTCTTGGAGAGCCAGCCCAGCGTAATTTCTTCAGTTGAGTTATTAAGTACCAAATTTCAAGTAGCAAATTTTTAATATTCAAGTGTATGGCAACATGGTTTACTATTATGGGGGCAGGGACCGCAAGGTAATTGAATCAAGCCTCACAAACAACAAATAAATAACGCAACGCGTAAGGAAAAGAAACGGAAAANNAAAAAAAGCAGCAACAACCGATAATCTCAAATGAAACCCGACAACAGACAGCAGTGTAATTTAGCACATTAAGCAGATCAAGGGGCAATCACCGGTAAATATCTCAAAACAGGACATATATAGGAGACAAATGGAGCACGTTCATATTGTTAGGTATTTGGTCAGTGACAAATTTAGTGCGTCAACCAGTAAAATCAAAAAGCAAATGAACAAACCGGAAACGTCTATGAACAAATCTTGTACATGAGTAATACAAATAAACAGTAAGCACTGCACTGATCTAACGTTATAGTTAACGTCGCGTAACAGACAGTCATCATGTTATTCTGGACCTCCATCAGTACTGTACATCTTGATGCAGTCACATAAGCATTATCGCATCAGTGACGACACAACTAACGCCAAATCCACACAAACAAAATAGTAGAATAACGGCATTATCACCCCATAATGAATTCTTTAAAAGATGAAATAGGTACATTTTAACGACAATAGTCCAAAGAGGTACACCTAGGTCGTGGGGTAATGCAAGAAAAAACTGTGTCTCGTGGTTAAATCGTTAACACTGAATGAAGGGAATTGGAGCACAGAAGCATACTGTAAATTAAAAGAAGTAGTTCCCGGACGATAACGCATCGGAAAGAGATACACAGGGTGTCCATGAAGTCTCTTTACAATTTAAAAAATTTATTTCAAAGACAGATGATGAGATATCTCAAAGTCGTTTTTTTTATATTTATCGGTATTTAGCAAAGTTTATATTGACATTAAAATGTTGTGTTTCAAAAAACAATTTTACGTGTTCAACAAATTAGTTATATGAACCCCTATAAAATAGCTACTCCTCAAGAAAAGGCGCAATGTGTATCCTGTAGAGATGGCACGGGCCGCTAACAGTCCAGTCTTCAGGCAGTCCGCTAAAGGTTTTGAAATAGTCCGCTAACATTTTTTAGCGGTGACGTCATTCCGGGCCACTACGGGCCGCTGCTGTCTGCTCGCCGATTAGGCGAAAATTTTTGTTTTTGCAAAGTTTCAANATCTAACAACGAAATGTTTTGCTGCTGTTCTCTCCATTTTACTGTTCTGCTATTGTTCTGTTTCACTTGTTCCCACGCAAACCAGTGAACCATGTTATGAATCAATCAAAGCAACCAACACTTTCATTTGTAGTCTGTCGCTGTCGCCGAGGTTTTGGCAGAACCGTCACCAGAAAGTTTTCAATAGGGGGCTTTGCGTTTCTACGGGGGCTTTGCGTTTGTGCGGGGTGGCTTGACATTCTAAAAATTGACAAAATCTCCATTTATTTATAGTGTTTCATGTTTCAGTTTGGGGGGCTTGGAGATTTGTTTGGGGGACTAAGCCCACCAAAGCTCCCCCGTGGCGACGGGACTGGTTTTAGGTTTAGGATGATTAGTTTTTCGCTGATTGCTTTCGAGCCACATGCAAGTGGTTGATCTTTTGTTTGGGTCATTTCGGATTTACTGCAGTACTGTTAACATGTNTTTTCTTCCGTTTCGTTCGTTACCTTAGTTCGAGATTTAAGTTTATTNAAACCTTGACGACAGGTTTGAGGTGTGTCATTCTCTACACAGGTGTTATCAAACTTTCTCTGGCCATCTATCNCTTCAGCATTTCCATAGATGAGCATGCACCCCTGAAATTTCTTATGACAAAAAGGCTGTGGAAAATAACAAGAATGTATTTACCAATAAGCATATAATGATTTTGAAAATAATATTCACTGATGTAGGTATAAATATTTCGAAATGAATAATATGTAAACATGTTTTTTCCCTTCTATTGCTAACTTCAAATGTACCCCTTCAGATAGGCAAATGCACCCCTACTAGCTTAGGGGTGCATGTACCCCAGTTTGGGAACCCCTAGTTTAGGGTTAGGTGTTAGGTTAGGGTTTACGNCTTAGGTTCAGTATGTTACTAGCANNTNTAGTGCAGCCTAGCACACACTTGTCGTGTGTTAGTGTCACGTTACAGGCAGCGGAAGAATAGTTTTCAAAAGTGCTNTGGCGACCCTAAGACTACATGGTTTTATTGTCCGAAAGACAATGAATGAAAACTTAAGTGTTGTTACTTTGCTTTTGAGATTATGGTATANTACGGGCCACGGGCTGGTCCGGGCCAGAAAATAAGTTGTGGNTTAGCATAGACGGGTTTCTTGTTAGCTCCGGGCAGGCCAGGCTGCAAAGGTGCTGGCCCGTGCCATTTCTAGTATCCTGGTTTATTGATACAAAATCAGATATTCAGTCCCAGAGAAACTACATAACTAAGTATGGAAGAGATCCACCATCACGTCCGTCAATTCGTTTATGGCACAAGAAATTCATGGATACAGGGACAGTGTTGGATGAAGGGAGGAGTGGGCGACCAAGACCATCTGAAGAAAACATCGAGGTTCACCAGACGTTACTCCCTTGGATTCTTTCTTTGGGGTTATGTGAAGGATATTGTGTATCTAACAAATGTAAGGGACATAACTGACTTGAGGAAAAAAATTTTTAATGTCACTGCCACCATTGACAAGGCTATGCTACAACGAACATGGCAGAAAATTGAGTACCGTCTTGATGTGTTTCGTGCGACTAATGGTGCCCAGATAGAAGTGAATTAAATGTAGTAATAAAAATTTAATAAACATTGTTTAACATAAAACAACCCTCTTTGCGATATCTCATCAAAAATAACATTTAGTTTTCGTGGTAATAAAACTTTAATAAACACTGATTAACATAAAACAACCCTTTCTGCGATATCTCATCATTTGACTTTGCAATAAATTTTTTTAATTGTAAAGAGGCTTTATGGACACCCTGTATTACAGCATAACTTGATCCAGTAAATATTTTTGTATGTTGGACAAAAGAGTAGGAATGATTTATTTCTTAACTCTTTAGGAGTAGCGTTCCAGAGTCTTGGCCCTGTGTATTGTATAGATCTTCGTGTTAGAGATTTTTATGATGAAGTTGTAGTGAGATTGTTATTAGTAGCTATTCTAGTAGGATAATTATGCCTTTCGTTAATATGAGCATAACAGCAGGAGATGAAACTTGGAAAGCAACTGTGAACTATTTTGTACATAAATTTTCTTAGTTCGCATTCATATATTTGATTCATTTGAAATATTTTGCATAAGTGATATAAATCCAGTATAGGGATGCGAGCAGCTCTATATATTTTACAAATACAGCGTATCGAACGGTTATGAAATGCCTTAAACAGAGTAAAATACATTGCAGAGACTTTACCCCAGGTCAAAATTGCATAGCGGAGATGAGGATAAATTAAAGAGTAGTCTTAACTCTACAATAGTTAATGATTTCCATGATTCAAAGGTCCTGACGTCAATTCCATGACGTCACAGTCGCACGAAATTGTCAGACGGATCAACTATATGTGGGGCCTGAGTCAGCTTTCGTCACCCATTTATGCTGCCACGAACGGGCTGGCTGGGTGGGGGCGCCAAAACTGACTTTGTCTCCGGGTGCGGGAAACCTTATACGCCAGTGATCAAAGTGGAGGCCGAACGTTCTTTTTCTACAGTGAGACGTGGCTTTGTTCACGAGCCCTGATCTTTGTCCAACCTCGCTGTGCTAAGCACGCACAAAGATCGAGTGAAAAAGAATTTACTGAGACGGAAAAACGTCGTATAAAATGATGGTTCTTCTGCTGAAATTTTGTCATAGATTCATTGCAATAACTTAAAATGGTATAACTGAGGTTGGTTCTTGAATTTTTGAAACATTCCTGTAACGTTAAGTTGTTTCATTAAAAATTTGTAAGCTGTTGGCTACAAAGTGGTCTATTTACCTGTTCTACCGTACAATTGTTTCATTAAAAACTGGTAGACTGTTGGCTGCAATGGAACCTTCGATTCCAACAGTTTAAATGCGGTGAGATCAGGGACTAGGAAGGAGGCAACTGCACAAATCTGCCAGTTGCTTGGTATTCACCAAATTGCATTTGACAGAATGAACGCGGTATGAGATTTTAAGTTCGTCTATGTTATCAATGTTTGCAAGTACCTGTATGCACTTTGTTTCTTCACAAATGTCCGCTGTCTCAAGTGTTCGTGCTTTCTACAACCCCATCTGGAAATTGGAATGCGATCGTTTTACTTTTATATGAATACATCAAAGCAGAAAAGAAAGCCTCACTTGTAAACGTCCCAAGGTCACCTAGTTGTCACAGCGTGACAGAATTCTACAGCCGTTACTACATACAGTATATCATGGGAATGTGGAAATGATTTTACTTGTTCGATCATGTATATAATCTTTTTAACTCGGTTAGAAATTTTTCCCGTAGATTTTTTATGATTGCGCACCTGAGCATAAGTTTTTGTAATCTTTGAGATAGGTTTAAATCGTCTTGGGTGAAAATTTTGTGTTGGGCAAGATTTAGCGTCTTGAATTAGCTCATAAATATTTTTGTGAACCTGGTATAAAAGAAATTACACTGCACGGCAATTATTGGCACAACGAAGAGAATCAGACCCACCTAAATTAAATTAAAATATGTCTTCAAACTGTGCAATTTGTAATGCATGCTTTGCAAAACACATGCATGTGAAAGCCTGGGAATGCATTTTAGAACTTTTTCTTCAAGAAACACTGAACATGGCTCATTTTGCCAACTTTCAGTGAATTAAACATCCAAGAAATTCTCCACATTGAACTGAAGTTCTGATCGTCCACTTGGCAAGGCGAAGTGTGCGATTTTGTATTTGTGGTGCGCATTAGGGTGCTGAAAAGCAGAAACCATAAGTGAAACTGACCTTCTACATCAATATATCCATCACCGTTTTTGTCAGCTTCTTGAAACATTTCGTCAACCTCCCATGTTTCCACAGGGGGATCGGCGGAAAGACAAATCAAAGCTTGTCGAAGCTCTTCCCAATCAATGTAACTGTCACCATCTCTGAATAAAGTCAAAAGTTTCGAATAATTGACAATCTGGATGTTGTACTTACGTTTTTTAATCATTTAGCATAGTTAATGCAACCAAATAACATGCAATTTGACGGAAAAAGAACGCAACAATATCTGCAAGGATCTTTCTTTCATTTTTATCTGCCAGGTCGTCACAGTTCATGTGGTAGGACTTCACCTTTGTGCAAACGTCATTGGTTTTTGAAGACATCAGTTGTAATTGCAGGCTATCATGTCGTGGTCGTAAAAAGTAGATTTTATTAATTACACTCGTCAAGCTTTGTTGTGTTGGATAACTAACCTCAGTTTTTCTTAATAATTGTGTAGCATCTACAAAGATGCTGATGCAAAATAATTTCTATTTATTTACTTCAGTGGACTGGTGTGTGTCACAAAACTAAGAAAACTGAGAACGAGGCGTACAATGGTTTGTACGGGTGATGGACTTTCAGTCGATGTTATCACTCACGTGGAGGAATGGAAATTCGTTTGCTGATTGAGAAATTCACAACTTGCAACATTTGCAATGTGATTGGACATCAAATATACCCCAATGTTTTACACGAAATCTTAACTACACAAATGTGTCCAATTCACTGTGAACGCAACAAAAAGAATTTAAGCTAATGATGACAACAATATCTTGTGAAGAAACTGATCAACTAAGAAAATACAGGATTAATTGTAGTTGGTTTATGCGCACAAAAAAAGTGGGAATACAAACGATTCCTAAGAAAGACCGAAAGACCAGCTTCACCCGGTACCACTGCTAACACTAAACAAAGTGGGTTACAACGCCTCAAGCGTCCCACATTGATTCGTCTTGGCACTCCTTTTTAACATCTACACCTCTGACTTGCTACCCATAGGCTCCAGAGAATATGCATGCCCTGACAACCTAGCAATCATGCATGCTGATGGAGTGCTCAGAAAGACACATGGTAGCTATAGGTGAATACCTCCAGCTCTGAACCTAAAGCTCAGCAATACAAAATGGTGTCGGCAGTCTCCCATCTCAACAACAAGGAAGCTAACGTGAGCTGAAAGTCAACTTAAACGATGAAACCCTGTCCTTCTGCTCATAGACCAAATACCTCGGAGTGACGTTGGACAGGACGCTTACATATCGCCGACATCTCGAATCACTTCGCAATAAGCTGACATCACGCGTCGTACTCCTGAGGCGGCTTGCTGGCTCCGGTTGGATTGCTGGGGAAACAACGTTGTGAACAGCCACCCTAGCCCTGGTCCATTCAACCGCAGAGTACTGCGCTCCTGTCTGGTGCCGCAGTGCTCATACCCGCCTCATTGACCCCACCATCAACGACGCCTTGCGAATTGTGACTGGATGCCTGCATCTTACACCAGTGGACAACCTTCCAATCCTCGCAAGCATCCAACCTGCTGAGCTTTGTCGCAAAGGAGTTACACTGTCTCTAGCACGCCGTGCCATGGAGCCTGGACATCTGCTTCACTCAGCGCTCACCTGTCCATCGAGTGGGAACGGACGGCATCTAAAATAGAGAGAACCATTTGTATCCGCCGCACAACAACTCAGTTCATCTGACAACATCAGAAGTGCGGCGCTCTGGGCGGATCACCGACGGAATACGGAGTGGTTGGGCAACTTTGCGAGACTCCGTACTTTCATCCCCGACGCTAATACCCAGCTTCCTTGAATGGCCTTCCCAAGAACAGCATAGGCTCAACCGCCTCCGCACCGGTGTCGGTCGTTTCCGCCCCTGCTTGTACAAATGGGGTATGGCCCCTTTTGCGGCTTGTGAGAGTGGTGCAGAAGAACAGACCGTTGACCATGTTGTCCTTCACTGTCCGATTCATCAACCTCCTTGTAGAGTGCACGGCCTGATGGTTCTGGATGGGGAGACAAACAAAATGGCTGCTCAACATGTGGCTCGAAATCTTGTACAGCGTAGAATTAGATATAAACAACTGGCTCAAGCAATGAAGGGCTCATAGCTGCTTACTGAGTTTCGCAGGCAAGCTTGAAATATTTAATTCGATGCTTGAAGATACTTCGACGACAGCTTTTGTTGAAGATTGCCAGAAGATTAAAAAATTTTTTTTGTCATATTGCAATCCCACATTGTTTTGTCATATTACAATCCCACAATTTGGAAAAAAATTCGAAGACATAGTTGTGCAATTGACTCACCTCAATCTTCAGGTGATGATTAGTAGCTTACCTACCTGCAACTCGTAATATTTCCCCACGAGTAGATAAATCCTCATAGGTTAATAAAAGTGGCGTACCTAGAGGTTTGATCTAGGGGAATCTTAGCTGAAGGGGGTCCACTGGCTACTGAAGGAGGCTCAGTAGCAAACACTCAGAAAAAGCTGAGAAAGGTTAGTGAATTCGGATGTGGATGACTATACTAAAACCCTAAATCATCGAAAAGTGCTCCGATAAACGTAAAAATAAAACAAAAAAATACTAAAATCGAAATATAAGCTAACTGGGTCCCGGTTTTTACATTTAGCTTGCCAGGGGGAGGCGATTCGCGTCCCTGCTGCTTGTCAGCTTCGCCACTGGTTAAGAACGACTGAAATAAAGTTATGTTCAACATTACCCTGGTAATCTTCAAAGCAGCATTTTCTGAGTGCACAAGTTGTTTATTAATAAAAACTATCCATAAGACCATTTGCTGACAAATATGGATAAAATGTATTCAGCACACACACGCTTAGCGATGTGTCAGGACAACTGCTATCCGTTGAATTGCCACCCCCACCCGGTCAATTGCCACGAGGACAATTTCCACCCAAAACAACTGCCACCTAGGAAAAGTGCTACCCGGACAACTGTAACATATGACAATCGCCACCCAGACAACGAAAAACTTTCTGAAAAAAGAAATGTTTACTTTAATAATTGCAAAATTTTAAAGTGAAGCTTATTTGTATGTTGTTGCAGTGTTTTGCCATTATTGACAATTTTGTAAATTCTTAACCATTTTCGCTTTGATGTTGGTCAAATCCATGACCGGCATCGCGCTGTCAATAAATTAAGGAAATTTATGAATTACTATTGTGCTAGGTTGCATTTTCCTACACAGCCGATAAACCTCTACTTCAAATCGTCCAATTGGAGGTCACCTATGGCTTTATTCGGTCTCCCAACTGCACGTTTGTGAATACTTTCAGATGTATGCGAATTTTTTTGATATAATTCACCAGGTCGGTCTTTCTGCGGGAAATCCCACGGTTAACCTGCTGTTGGCGTCATGGTTCCAAGACTCTTTGCACCGTTAGTCTAGTGCAAAAATGTATTTTCTTTTTCCATAATGAGTACATTTTTTGCAATGCACTGATGATGATAACAGGAGTTATCGAAACGTTTGCAATATGTCGTTTGTATCGTTTTCATTGGCCGCGATTTTCATTATGAGTATATTTTTTCCGGCCCAAAATATCAAAAAACAAGAATTTCATCACGTTTTCTTCAAAAAGCTCATGAATCATTTTTTAGAAGTTTGTTTTCAATGTGGTAGCACTTTTGTGACGCTTGAGTAACGACGCTTTTTAGACTGCGAGATGAGCCATGCTTTTTATTAGACAGCCGGCCTAAGACAAAATGCTGGGTTTTAAACCGGTTCGTAGTGTGAAAAAGTTTGCTGACCCCTGATGTCGACAAGAAATTCTCATGCAAATTGTGTTTTTTATTCACGTTTTCCTGCGTTACATTCACCAGTTCCTTATCTCTTTTCTTGGACAAATGCCCAGCGAGCTCGAACCTGCAAATGCCGTTATTACGTTTGGTTTGATGCTCAGAGAATACATTCACAAACGAACCATAAATATCAAGCTTGCGTTTCAATCTATTGTCTTAAGGTCAGAGTGGCATAGACAAAATCTATCATTGCACTGCGTACTCACTGTGCTGTTATTAACACCCAAATTGTCCGCTCCAAGTTTGTCACGCTTCAACTCTGGGTTTCAATATGCTCCACTTGAAACCTACTGAGGCAAGTCGCTGGCTTAGCCAGACTTACGTTGGTGCATAAACCTTGTTTCAAATTGTTAAGACAAACGAAGGCAGTCTCCATTACACCAAGTAACCATTGTACTAGATGGCAGTTACCCCTGGTGGCAATTGTCTCAGTGGCAGTTTTCTGGCAGCAGTTGCCTAGGTGGCTGTTGTCCTGATAGTCTGATACCGATATTTTTGCGGTAATTTAGATATCTCTAATTAATATGTGTTCTCATTGTTGAAAAAACAATTGTTTACGCAGGGGAGTTATATGACACTGAACATGACTAAATGTGAGAACAAACAAAATATTGTTGTGCATAGTATTATGAAATTGAAGTACACAGTAGGAGCCTGTCCAATACGATACTTAACTACAACAGAACGATAAGCACATTGCACGAACTTAATGTGGGGTCTGTTTGGCTAAAAATCTTAAATTTTCTACAAGAAACTCCTTACTTGTCAAAAAGACGAAATATTTCTTTCAACTCATCTTCGCCAGCTGTTTTGCCTTCTTCTGCAATCTGCATCACCATCATGATCAAGAATTCATCGAAATCAATGGTTCCACTCCCTGTTGTTGTTTCAGACATTTTTTGTAAACGGCCGCTTCAAGCACAGTACTCTCGCTAACTGACGTGGTGCGGCCAGGGCCGGATTAAGGGGGGGGGGCAACGGGGGCGATTGCCCCTGGCCCTCCGCTCCAAGAGGGCCCCCCGTGATGACATTTATTTGTTTTAAATAAAATCTTCGCTTGAAAAATCGTCGTGATTCAAAAGAGATGCAAGAATATAACGCTGTATTTTGATGTTGCGTTGAGCATCATTAATAATTTTTCTGCAAGTTTGAATTTCTGCCAATTTTAGTAATAACTACTGGATATAAATAAATTCGGTTTTGTTTAATGCAAATATATTTGAATTTTGCTTGAAGCTTTTCCTAATAATCGTTCTTTTGGCATGGATTTATCTACTCGTGCATCACGCCTACTGCACAAACGTCGCGAAAACGATACCATTTGCGTGCTTTGGCAGCAAAGCTAGTTCTGCTGTGGTTGCTGTTTAGCATCAATGATTCTGTAACTTCTTGTGCCGTCTGGAGGTAACCGCAGTCGAACCGCACCTTTGTTTCGTCATGCGTAACGCATGGTGGAAACCCAGTTTTCTTCCGATGGCTACTATTCTTGCGTTACATCATAAACATATGAAGCTCGTCAAGCTATTTACACCACATGTTATTGTGTATCCCGTCAGAAAAGGTTTTTGTTCAGCCGATTTGCAGAACGAAAGAGTAGAAAGCGAGATTGCATTGTTTATAAGCTAGCGCGATACCGAAATCTGAAATGCCATCAATACGGCCATCTAGAGTCATGTTTTTTTCTGTGATTCAGGCAGCTGAAACGAAATTTTAATCAAAAATCGCACCTCCACGAAGTCTATAACAAAAGTTATAAAGTCATAAAAAGTCATATTTTCCATGCTAGGTCACAGTCATATTTTGCATATTTTCATCCTGATTCAGTAAGGAAACCATCAAAGCAATCTCAAAGTACCGGGTGAAACTACTATACACAGTGGTGTCAAAGCTGCTTGAGCACTTCATTTTATCGAACATCTCTCCTTTCCTTGGTACCACAGACAAT
>JGI24159J19872_10008721_pt1 | contig 13283 bp, 8 predicted proteins | sample Ectturendosymbi4_FD_19872 | JGI IMG/M metagenome (IMG submission 19872) | reverse complement strand
TTTCCAAGCTAATGTCTTGATTTTAATCTTAATTTTCAGGTGCTCTGGTTAACGCCACTGCTTTAACGTTGCTGCTTGAAAGTTTTGCTAGAAAAAGTGATGCAGTAGCGGCGTTTTAGCTAACACTGCCTGATCGTTGCACTTTTTCTTCTTAGAAGCTTTGCGCTTTTCATAGCTCCCGATGGCATTACAGGTTTCGGCATCGCGCTAGCTAGACACTGCAATCTCGTTTTCTGCTCTTTCGTTCTACGAATCGGCTGATTAAAAATCTTTTCTGACGGACCACGCAATAACACGTGGTATAAATGGCGTGAATAGCTTCATATGTTTATGATGTAACACAGCGATTGTTACCATCGGAAGAAAAGTGGGTTTCCACCACACGTTACCCTTGATGACGAAACAAAGGTGCAGTTCGATTGTGGCTACCTCGAGACTGCACCAGAAATTCGGGATCATTGATTTCAGTGTTGCCACCTCTGATATTTTAAAATGACATTAGATGTGATGTTCTCAGATAAGTTTCTGATGTCTTGTCGAGAAATCTGATGCTGGCTGGGTTGTTTTTTTCCACATTTCCTCTCATTTTAGGACGAAAATAAGTTAGATTCATGATTTTTATGTTTCTTTCATAAATCTCTCACCCTAATCAGTGGCGTAACTAGAGGTTTGACCCAGGGGCGAAATCGTAGCTGAAGGGGGCCCACTGGTCACCGTAGGGGCCCACTAACCAAAACTCAGAAAATAAGAAAGACAGTGAATCTCTGGATGTCTGTGCTAGATAAAAAAACGAAAAACACCACGAAAAACGCAAAAAATATCAATCTAAACAATACTAAATATCAAAATGTCAACTGGAGGAGGCCCAGTTTTTACATTTAGCTTGCCAGGGGGAAAATCGCCCTTTTCCCCACTGTCAGTTAAGCCACTGACCCCAATGTGTATTTGGTTATCGTTTCAAACTAAAGAAGCTCTCTTCGCTGCGTTGAGACTAACATTTTGCGTAAATTATAAACGACTTCTCCATAGGCGATATTTCGATCTGTTTCAGATTCAACGAGGGTAATCGCGCTTTGTTAGATTTGTTAATAGAAGCATTTAGCTTATGTGAAACCGTGGCGCAAAAATTTGATGTGATTTGATGCTGAAAAAGGCAACAATCTGATGTTAACGAGGCTGACCCCAGTGGCAACATTGATTGATACTAAACAGCAGCAACCACTAGCATTAGCACACAAATAGTAATGTCTTCGTGACATTTGTGCAATAGGCGTGATGCACGAGTAGAGAGTCATACCCATGCCAAAGGAATGATTACTAGGAAAACGTTACCAGTGAAATCAAATATTGTTGTATTGAACAACCCGAAAATACTTATAGGCTATTCAATAGCCATTACTAAATCTGGCAGAAAGTCAAACTTGTAGAGAAATCAATTCCTGTTGGGGGCCCTTGATGCTTAACGCAGCATATGATTATAATATAGAGTTGTATTCTTGTATCGCTTCTGAATCACGGAATTTTTCAAGCGAGTATTTTATTTGAAACAAATAAATTTTATCACGGGGGGGCCCTTACAGCGGGGGGCCCGGGGCAATTGCCCCCGTTGCCCTCCCCCCGTAATCCGGCCCTGGTTGTGATCTGATTTCACAGGTTTGCTCAATGGTAGTTTAAATTTTGTCATCAAATGCAAAACTCTACTGGGACTATTTTTCAATTCGAACTGGATCCACCTTTGTTCACATATAACGCTGAGTTCTATTCTAGTAGCAATGTCAATATAGCTGAGTGGTGAGTGTCTATACCTGCTGTGCAATTGTTCCTTGGTTCTGCTCTCACCATTTTCTTTGGCTTAGCTTGTAGAGGTTACACCTTTGATAGGAGAGCTTTTAATGTACCTTTTCTAAAAATTTAGGGTTTAGGGTTTACATTCAGGGTGTACGTTTGCGTTTCGGTTTAGGTTTTACCTTTAGGGTTTAGGCTTACGGATTAGGTTTCGGGTTTAGATTTTGGCTTCAACTTTTAGGTTTAGGTTTGAATTTTGGGTTTAGGTTTTGGGTTTTTATGTTTTGGGTTTAGGTTTTGGATTTGGGTTTGGTTTAGGGTTTTAGGCCATGTAACAAGGACCTTAGGCTAATCCAAGTGTATTGACCTTGTCACTTGATCAATCCAAGCAATTGACTCTCCTAATGGCAAAATAACCCAAGCAGTGCATTTCCTTCTGATGCCAAATGGACACTTCCTTGTCAAATTTTGGAAATGCCAGAAGGCTGTGTCTATTCTGCCTCATGTGGTAAAACACTACTGGAACTATTTTGCCTTCAACTAATCGTACTTGGCTAAAGGCAAAATAGCTCCAGTAGTTCTTTTGCCTCATGAGGCAAAAAAAAACGCGATTTTACCTTGGCGGAGCAGGACTGGATCGTACTGGTGATTTTCAAAAATTTTGTAGATCAGGACTGGATCGGATTCAATTTCATCGAATCAGGATTGGACTCGGAGTGAAAAATTTCACTGTCCGCTCATCTCTGCAGTCCACCACCACAGCATCCCATCAGTCCACTGTCAGGCTCTGTTGAGTCGCTCAATACAGCATGGTATCAGATTACATTTGTAAATTGTGGAGTTGTCGAGGGTAGATATGTGGCGTTGCTGAGCCTATCTGGCTGTAATATCTATTTTAGTGTGCATCAATATCAGCTAGTGCCTGTTTACTTATCGGTTAGGGCTTAATGATCAGTTGCTGTTAGTGGATAAGAGATGATCACGGAGCCAGAGTGCCGGAGTGGACTCCGGCCGGAGTTTGCATTTTAGGCTGGAGCAGGAGCCGGAGTCAATATTTTAGGTTCGAGCAAGAGCCGGAGTCAACATTAAGGTCTGTGTAGGAGCCAATTAAAATTTTTAAGGGACCTAATTTCTGTAATGATTCTTGTTGTTGTCAAACAGAATAGAATCAATTGAGACGTGTTTTCTGACCAGTGTCGTCGTATATCACAAAAGTGTGACACTGGGTGGGAGTACCGAGCATTTCACCACCAAATGATGGTTTCAAAGTCCTGGCCTATGCAAAATACAGTGTGTAAGTGACATTGCAGTTCGGGAATTTAGGAATCCATGCCGTAACTACGAGAATGTTGGGCTAATGATGTGGGCAATAACACAAGACACATGAAAAGAAACAATGGTTTAACAAAACAGATTCTAGAAAAGTATAATATGTGTGCCGAAATGACCTGTACACTGTAGGCCTCGAGTGTCAGGATTTGACGATGGTGTTAGAAGTAAGTAGCCTAATATGCATTAGTACGATACAATGTTTGTCCGCATCGTGCAGATTTCTAGTGTAGCCACCACTTGCATGGACCAACCTCCGCTCACATTTTGGAGCCATACTGAACAAAGTTGGATGTTTTCCCTGATAGTTGCAGCTTTTTAAAGATAGCCTTTATTGTTTTGCATCTCTTTTGCCTATGATTATAAATTTGAAAGGGATTGTAGCCTAAGTTATGCGTAATGTAAATGTTCATCTTGTTAATTTTTTTGTACGATTTGCTTGCACATTCATGGCTGAGTTTGGCACCATCATAGTTCAGAGTTTTATCTGAGCACATGGTTAAAGTACGATTCAATATTTGTGAACAGGGGATCAGCTCCTGACCTCGGAGACTTAAAATAAGTCTTTTGTAAAAACTGAAAATTAACATTCACTTCAAATACTTGTCATCTATCTGGTTAATTATTGGAGCTTGAACTACTTAACTAGTGTTTCAACGGTTTGTACTTCATAATTCAATTACAGTAGAACCTATAGGCTACTTTTAAGGTGTATATTTGATTAGCAGCATCTATTTTGCCTCATGAGACAAAAACAATTGTGAAGTTCTTTTGTCAAAAGCTGCACACATTTGTTTGAAGTGATCACATGACAAGTTTGGAATGCATGACCTACACAGCTAACCGTAATGTCTAACTAAATGTGGGCAAGCTTTTAGTGGCTGTTTGTCTACGTTGTGCAAAGAACAGGCTAAGCCACAACTTGAAACCTCAACATATTGTGTCTCTCAGTATTGTGCTAGTCACGTAATGATTTCAAACATCTGTGTTCTATCAAAGGCAAAACAGCCACGGCGTATATTTTGCCTCATGAGGCAAAGTAGACAGTATCTTTTTAATGAGTTACTTGGAAGTTTTCGGTGTGTTAACAGGAGTCGGAGTTGATGTTTTAAAATTTTTCGGAGCAGGAGTCTTAAAGCATGGAGCAGGAGCGGAGTCGGAGTCTGAAAAATGTGACTCCGCTCATCTCTGTAGTGGATGATGTAGCAAGTCTAGCAAGCTTAAGTTGTTTTGTGATGATAAGTTTAAATTGGTAATATTACTTTCAGCTACATGTTTCATTGCAATGAACTTGGTTGACTGCATTTTCTGGATCTGACTTTTAATGCCATTTTTGGTTATGTGTGTTTTTTTCCCCAGTCTTTGTTCGGCAAAGGTTTGCTTTCCAGAAGTGATGTGGCTAGTGGTTCGCCGACAGTAATGTGATTAGAACAAAATGCTGACTTGTCACTATAACATCACCGTTGTGGTAGTGTAGCGGATGCGTCTACGTCTGCTGCGTGAATGGTTTTCAGTTCGACTCTCACCTTGGCGTCTTTTATTTTGGTAGCAGTCTAATGGACTGGTTGCACTTGTCAAGGGACCACTATTTACTTTTTTTTAATGTTTCCAAACTTTTGTGTTCATCTTTACAGTTTGAGTTTTGGTTTTGGGTTTAGGTTTTGTGGTTAAGTTAATGCTTTAGTACATTTATACCAAGTCTAGTGCACTCTACTACACACTGATCGTGTGTTACTGTAACGTTATAGATGACGGATGAATAACTTTTCAAATATGAATGTCCACTGGCGGACCTGTAGCCACTACCTCTTAGAAACAAAAATTTTTAGTAGTTGCACGTTGGTTTGTCAAATATGTTAACAGGATTTTTTCAGGATTCGGATTTCATAGTTGTATTGCAAACAGGATTTGGATCAGGATTCCTACCTCTTGGATCAGGACTGGAGTCGGACTCAAAAAAACTTGAGTCCGAACACGTCTGACCGAGGCTTCATCAAAAATCCCAAGGCTGAGACTCGAGACTTGAAATCCGAAATCGAGACTCGAGGCTTCAAAATTTCACTTTTAAGTTGATTTTTTTCAAATTTCTGTCATTTTTATGGCCTGTTTTGGTTGTTTCTTACCTGCAAATCCAACACACAAAATTGTTGAATCATATAAATTTTACTATACCATTTCTTTGCAATATTCAAAGTCTCGAGACTCGTAGCCTTCGAGACCGAGACGAGGCCTGAAACCTTCGAGACCGAGACTCGTCTCGAGACCGAGACCAAGTCTTGAGACTCCATCACTGGAGTGTCAGAGTAGGCTATGCTCAAATTCAGTTAAACAACACTGTACAACCTGCAGTTGCAAGGTACTTCTATAAAAAAAATACCAGCTCCAACAAAAACTTGGAAATGACACAAAAAATTAAAAGAAGAAGGTGGTTTGTGATAGAGATTGTACGGACCAGCCCCGTAGCCACGGGGGGCTTTGGTGGGCTTAACAGCCCTGTAGACACGAGGAGAATTCCCCCAAACGTTTTTGTGTCCCTCCAAATTTTGCAATGTTCTGAACAGTTCTTATTAAAATATATAATAAAAACAAAAATCTTGCCATCCTAAAATATTTTTTGCTCCCCCAAATCTTCAAACCTAGCGACACTATGGGCCTGGAACTTAGCTCCCCAAATTGAAATATAAACCACTGTGAATCAGTGGAGATTTTAGCAATTTTGAGAATGTCAAGCCTCCCTGCATAAACGTAAAAGCCCCTTATTGAAGACTTTTTGGTGACGATTCTAGAACGGACTAGGGCTGATCCAACCCGTAAGGTTGGGGGGGCGACTTGATAGTCAAGTCTCATTACGGGTTCACTACTGTTGCAGTCCCGTCGCCATGGGGGCCTTTGGTGGGCTCATCCCCCCAAACAAAGCTCCAAGCCCCCCCAAATTGAAATTTCAAACACTATAAGTTAGTGGAATTTTTGTCAAATTTGAATGTCAATCCCCCCTACAAGAACGTAAAGCCCCCCCGCACAAACGTAAACCCCCCTTATTAACGACTTTCTAACGACGGTTCTGTACTGTTGTAAGCGATGTGAAGATAGGCTATACTTCACAACACTGCTATGACAAAACTATGTAGGGAAAAATGGCCTTATAGCCTATGGCAAATGCTGTTTTCCGAATTGTAAAAAATAATTGTGAATAAATTTGTTTTCATAGGTTTTAGGGGGGAGCGATCCCCCAATATTCCCCCTGCCACCGACCGCTAATGGTCTGGTTATTGGCCAGGCCGCTGAGGTTGAACGAGCGGTCGCTTACGATATTTTTAGCGGTTAGGTTTCATGTGGCCACTAACGCCCACTAATCTTGAAAAAGCTTTCAAAAATTTTTTGACTTAAAAGAACCCTTCGCTGGCGTTAAAAGTGAGTGAAATCGTCTGTTATTGCTTTGCTGATGCTGGAGTTTCAGGCAAATTTGTTCTTCCCATATGTGAGCCTTTAACTCTGTCATAAGCGCCTGGCAGGTACACCTTAAGAACTTTTCCTGTTAAGATGATGACTTCTTGCATGAGCGTGGCCAACCGCAGTGTTGGTGTTGATTGGCTTCTAGGAGGGAACATGTTATGCAACGTTTCATGGCGTGCTATTGTTTCATAAAAGGCTGGAGAAGCACTTGGAAAATTACCCTGGGTAGGAGATACCCCATATGAGTAAGCAATTTCAAAAAACAGCAATGTTGCTTTTGATGGGAAAATTACCAATTAGGCCTTGTATAATTGGCTTCCTTTTGTGTCCAGAGTTCTGATCTTTGAACCCGTTGAATATAATTGAAAGACAGAGACTTGCAAACTTTTGCTTCAGATTCATCGTTTTTTTTCAGTTGATGCACACCAGACACCACAGTCATAGCAACTCCAAAAATTTTACCACAAAAAGAAAGATTGCGGGAAACTTTTCGAAAGTTAGTAAGGACACAGAAGAAAAGTACTAATTTCACGAGTTAGACGTGCATTGTATTTCACGAGTTAGACAAATACTGTATTTCACGCGAAATTTTTCATTTCAAATTTTCATTTCACATGAAAATACTGCATTTCATGCGAATACTGTATTTCATGAGTTAGACAAATACTTCCAGACTACTTTTTCTAGCAGTATATATGAAGAAGATGATGGAAAGCAATTTGGTGGATAAATGTGTTAAGTTTCGGATAAGAAATAAAAATGAGTTTCCTGATTCACCAAGGTTGGCTGGATGTGTGCTCTGCATTCCATACTTGTGCATCCAGTGAAACAATTTTTTAATTGAGTGGAAGGGTACATAAAGGAGAACTCGGCTGTGTTCGAAAACCTTGAACTCTGTTCTAATTTTGAACAGATCAAATAACTTTGAAGAAATGATATGGCTCTGATGAGATAGAGCAACAGTGGAAGTCTTGTTTGATCGGTAGTTTTGTATTTTGTAAAAAAACGTTGCTGATCGATTCAAGTTTGTCGCCTTTGTGGAGACTAGTTTCTTCAAAATTAATAAGTGTCTTTTAAGCTATATCTACCAAGTCACAATCGCTTTATAAGTTAATTTGTTTTTGTTTAATTCTTGTAATTAGATTGTATAGTTGTTTAGGTAGTGTCTTTTTTGTCTCTTGAGGAAAAAGCTCTGCTGGGGCTAATTTGCCTTCAGTCGAACACTTGGTTGATGTGGTCACGTGACAAGTATAATACATGAAGTCATGCTTGGATCAGGGTTGAATTGTACCTGTAATGCTAGGGGTTTTAGGCAGTGATGGAGTCTCGAGACTTGGTCTCGGTCTCGAAGGTTTAAAATCTCGTCTCGAGACCCATTTTTGCAAGTCTCAGTCTCGGTCTTGAAGGTTTCAGGTCTCGTCTTGGCCTCGAAGGTATCAGCTCTCGATACTTTGAATATTGCAAAGAAATGTTTTATTAAAATTTATATAATTCAACGATTTTTGTTTGTTGTATTTGCAGGTAAAAAACAACCCAAAGACGTCGCAAAATGCCAGAAATTCGCAAAAAATTGAAGTCAAAAGTGATGACAACATTTTTTAACAAAATTTCGGAAAAATGCACAAATTTTGAAGTCTCTAGTCTCGGTCTCGAACTTCAAGTCTCGAGTCTCGGTCTCGGAGTTTTTGATGAAGTCTTGGTCTCGATCTCGGTCTACTCTCGAAATTTTAACCAAGACTCGGTCTCAGTCTCGAAGGTTACAGTCTCGACTACATCACTGGTTTTAGGTTTAGGTTGACGATTTTGTAAGTTTTAAGTTTACACGCTAACCTAGGCATGTCACGTTACCCATTGTGCTTGTCACATGAGTACTTCATCAAATCGTGTTCCTTTGAAGGCAAAATAGCCTCCGCATATTTTTGCCACAGGAGGCAAAATAACCATTGCCAATTGTATAGTGGGCCACGGGTGGGCCAGATTGAAAAAAATGTCCTCAGTCCACGGGTGGTTGATGGGCTAGATGTTGCAGGCTGTGGGTAGTCCGGGATGAAAAATCTTGGACCGTGCCATCTCTAGGAGCGAGGCCATGCTTCCTGCTCAGGACTGACCCAGCTGGTGAAAAGTTGGTAATTCACTAGCTTGTCTGCAGTTGTGCGGTGGCACTCTCCTGAAGGACTGTAACAAGTTCTTGTAGGCTAACTGCTCGATGACGTTGATCTTGCTGGGGTAAGACCTTGGGTTTTCAGCTGCAGTAGGCCTACGCTGCGTATTCGGTCATTCTCGGCAGCAGGGATACTACCGCGCCTTGAAAAGGTCGTTTTCTATAGCTTACCCATCCCGGACGGAACACATCCAGCATGGATAGCAGTGGTTCCTCTCGAAGCGACAGGTTTAGCCAGCATTTAACGAAACGCCAGAGCAAAGAGGGCCATTTGAAGGCACCTGCCATTCACCCCATTTCTTAGCTGAGGAATGAAGATGCTTGTACAACATTGCGTTCGCGCGGCCGAATAAGCATTGTGACCTTCGGTACAAGGCTGGGAGACACTGTTTGTGGTTTAGCCAGAGTCTAGAATCAAATGGAATGCACTAGCATCAAATGGAATTGATACCCTGTGCTGTGTCACAGTAGTTAATCTGTTCCGAGTCTTAGTTTGAGAAGGCCGTGGAGTATTTTTGTGTGCTCTAACCCAGCGCTCTTCAACCGGTGTGCACGGTGCACCCTAGTGTGCATATGCGTGGTGTGCACCACTAAGAAAGGATTCACAAGGGTACATCACAAACTTGTCACACTAAACAGATAAAAAATGAACCATTAACCAACCAATGACTTTCAGGATTTCATCGAGACTTTGCAAATTCTAAAGTGTGGTGCATAAGCATCAGACCATTTCAAGATAATTGTTGTAATTAGATGATTGTTTGTGATTCATAAGCAACGGACAATGAGCCATCATCAATTGAATTATGTAGCTGAGTTACTGAATTAGGGGACTTGCTTATCTAGACCCGGGTACTTACAGACATGGGCGCAATTAGGTGGGGGACACGGGGAAGTGCCAGCAAATAGGGTGCATGAGTTTAAGTGTTTAAGTAAATAGGGTGCATGAGTTCGTCAAAATATCTTTGAAGGGTGCACCGCAACAAAAAAGGTTGCTCTAACCCTCACATGCGAAATTTCTGACTTCATACCATGTATGCATGCACAGAGTAATATTCTACATACCAAATACGCTGATGAAACTGATTAGTAGGGGTTGGGAATTCGTGTTTAGGTAAGTGTGTCGGGTTAGGGTTTGGGTTAGGTTGACAAAAAGAAAAATAATTGAGGTCAACGACTAAGACCGAAATTTTTCAATGGTAAAAGTTATTCCCGTGCTATAGCTTGTTGTGGGTACCTGACATCTATCCAAAATGTTTTAATTTACACAACACGCATCAGAAAAGTAATTGCCAGACTTTATTTCTTTATATTGAGAAGCAAAATAACTGAAAAACAGCAACAGGTCAGAAATTTCGCAGAGGTCAGAAATTTCGCTTGACACCGGGTGCGCCACTTTTTTGCAGTTTTTTAAAAGTTTGCAACGCCATGATTCGCCAGCAGATTGAGCTAGAGAGCTGTTCAAACCCTCTACGGATTCAGCAAGTCTTGAACTGCAGGCCAAAATTTTTTTTTCCTTTTCAATTTTGGGTTTTCTGAAGGTGACGTCACAATGAGGGCATGTTTCTGCATGTTTGGTGAATTTACCTGGCCCTTGGCGCCAACCCAATGAGCCATATTTTCGGCTCAAGTTTTTTTTAAACTAGGCCAAAATCCGCGTCTTTAGAGCCCTTGATTGACTTTCTAGCATATCTGGAAGCAGAATTATGGCTCAAGAACCCTGTTTTTGACAAAAATCGAAAAGTTTCACAAAAGGTATAATTTGCCATTTCAGGCTACACTTTGGCCAGCCATAACTCGCCAGGCGCTTGAGCTAGAGAGCTATTCAAACCCTGTAAAGACTCTTGAAGACTTGTATTTAAAAATGAAAAAAAATATTTTAAGATTTGGATTTGGGGTTTTTGTTTGATGACGTCATGAGTGGGGTATGTTTTGCCTTTATTTTAATGACGTCATCGTCTATCCAACGAGCCAATATTGCGCCTCAAAGTTTTATTGGATTCTAGGCTAAAATACGAGTCTTTAGAGCCGTTTATCGAGTTTCTAGCATTTCTGGTTCAAACGTTATGCCAAAAATATTCAAAAAACTTCAGGAACTCCCCAGGGGATTAGAGGGGCTTTCCCTAATTAATATTCTATCATTTTTGCCATACCTTTTCAATCAGAAACGTTGGAATGTCAATCAAACCCTCTAAAGGCTCGTACTATAGCTTTGCTACAATTGCTATACCTAGTTGTAATATGATTGGTTAGGCATGAAGGACAGGCGTCTAGACATGACAGACAAACAAAGAATGAATGATTGGTGTTACTGGATAACTTATTTCAGGTTCTTGTACTCGAACTCAAGGATACTGCGAATTAAGAACGATAGCTTTTTGTCTAAAAATTTGATGATAAATTCCTTGGTTATCTCACATGTGGAGAGTATTTTCTTGAATTCTGCTTGTTATCGAAAGATGTTGTTTAAATTGTTCGGTTGCGTGCAGGGCCTCTGAGAGAAATTTTACCAGGGGGAACAAAGATCAATGCCGGACCCCCTAGCTTCTGGTACCTTTGCCGCAACTTGTTTGTATAGTAGGCTAATCAGAATATAAATAAAACAGCTACTATGCTAAGACTTAGAAGTACATTAATTGTTATACTGGCAACTGGTTTACACCAGTAATTTTGGGCTTGATTACAGAAAAATCTCTGCGTACTTTCATCTTCCCGGTGTGGCGTAGTGATTCGCCACATATAACGTTCAATTCGTAGCAGCAATAGTAGTCTACCTAGTCGAGTGGGGAAACTCTATTGCTGTTACGCCGAGGGTCAATTCAGGTGGCTCAGGGCGACGCAGCATTATGGCTGCAACAAATGGCGCCCAATGTGTTGGTGGCTTGAACCCCCCTTGAAAGGGGGAAGTAATGTGGCGTGGTTATTCGCCACATATATATAACGTAGCAGCATTAGTACATATATATATAACGTACCAGTTATAGTAGAGTCGAGTGGAGAAACTCTATTGCTGTTACGCCGAGGGTCGTCGGTTCGACTCTCCATTCAGGTTGCTCAGGGTGATTTTCTGTACCCCCTCTCGCAGGTCCTGGCTGCATGTCAAATACATTGTTGCTGAACTGTTACCTATGTTCATATTTGTGTGCTTGTTCTATTTTTTGTGTTTTTACGAACCCGTATGATTGCGTAACCGTAAATCCTTTAGTTGCTCTGCAAGCAGGGCCATTAACAGAAATTCGGAGCCTGGGGACACAGCATTCTCGGGCCCCTTGTTTATGTCGCCTGGTCTGGGGACAAACGATAAAAGACGTAATTAGTAAATTAATGCTATGTCAGATTACCATGTTTTTACATTCGACAGCATACCGTAAATGCGTTTCACTTGAACTGTGACTCTCAAAAATTTGTCCAATCCCCTCTTAAATCTAGGTAGGCTGGATGCCATCACCACATCCTATGACGAGGAGTTCTACAGGTTAATTACATGCTGGAAAACTGTGCTCACTGCGTAGGCCTACACGCTAGACCGGTGTTTCTTAACCTATTCTCTACCACACCCCCTTTAAGTAATTCTCCTTTGTTTCAAGCCCCCTGACAAAATACAAGCTGTATAAGCAAATGTATTTATTGGTCAATTATTTATTGATCAAAATTTCCATGTTGTAAAGCGCATAAGTGCTCGCTCCCCCCCTTGAAATCTATCGACGTATCCCTGGCTGAGAACGACTGCGCTAGACAGTCTGTAGCAAACTGGAGACTACTCGTAATCACCACATAAATTTAAAAATAGTGTCGTTTAATCAGCATACCTAAAGCGATAAAATATCACCTGCCTACTTTACAGTTTCACTTATCAGAAAAAAAACTCTAATGTTACTATTCTCTTCAATGCTACTGTTCGTAAACTTCATCTTGTTTAATCGGTTGTTGTGATGTAATAATGTGAAAATGTCGTCCTTGTTTGCCTCGTCCACAGTTTTGCTTGATGCAGGTAGTAGGCTTAACCATTAAAAATTCTTTAAGAATAAAGCGAAACGTTTGGTATGCTGTTGCTTGTTGGCAGTGGCTGCCCGGGGCGGCCCTTGAGTTTGGCGTCCCCGAAGCCCATAAAAATACGTATTGCACAGTGACTCCCTCTTAAACCTTTGTATATAGGCTATATTAACTGGTGGTATGTTTTAAATACACACCAAAAAACTCAAACATTGTAAGTAACAGTTGAACAAAAAGCAAAAATGACATATAGGAGAAAATGGTAAATAAGTGTAAAAAATTAGGACCATCTTTATTTCTGAAATGAAAACTACAATTTTCTAAACAGTAACTTTTCTTGCCTTTTTGTTGGCAAATTCTTCAATGGCAATGTCAAAATTTATATTATCTGTCAATTGTTGCTCTATAGACAGTGTGGTAAGATTTTTCAACCGCAAGGTGCTCATACTAGATCTTAAGTGATTCTTGATCAGTTTTAGTTTCGAAAAACTCCTCTCACAGGTAGCAACACTAACGGCAATTGTGAGGAAAATCCGCAGCATTATTACTATATTTGGAACAG
>JGI24159J19872_10008720_pt1 | contig 13284 bp, 11 predicted proteins | sample Ectturendosymbi4_FD_19872 | JGI IMG/M metagenome (IMG submission 19872) | reverse complement strand
ACCCGATTCAGGTCCTAAAATTGAAAATCGGGTCCCTAGAATCAGAGAAATCGGGTCCCTAAAGACCCATATCAGGGACCTAACAGTTTCCTTAAAAAAAACCTGTTTGAAGTATTTTGATTTTAACTTGTTGTTTGTCTACACAGTAAATTTGTTGAGAGGCCGCTTTTGGAACACTTGCACATAATTTTTGCTTTATAGTTTATTTTGACAAACGAATGACTTGCTTCAGAATTTATTAAATGTGGCTTCAGAGTGGGAATTTATCACTTAAAAATTCATTAAATGTGGCTCTAGAGTAAACTGTTTAACAAAAGAATGCAAAAGTGAGAAACTCTCAAAAGGGGGGCCCGAGACGACTGCCTTGATCACCTTCTCTAACATCCACCCCTCATTGTATGTATAGAATTTTTTCAGTCCGAGAAATCACTTTTTCCTAAATTTGCCACAAGTAATTCAGCGAAAGTTTTCAAGTGAATGCTTCATCACAATGCTGTGATTTCAAAATTAACGTTGTTTACAGTTATTTGCAACATTGTGGGACCACTCAAACAATGAGGCGAAACTGCAGCAATTTCCTGATATTGCTTGCTTGTATTGTTGTGACAGGTATTTTAAACAATAATATTACATCACATTGACCTGTTCTATAAGTTGCATGGCTTTTTTGGCACTTTCAAAATGATTTGGCCAGTAACGCCAAACCTGTGGTTTTGCCCCAGATCTGGGTTTTCAATGCTTTTCTGGGTTTTGATTCTGAAGATACGGAGTTTTTACGATTTAACTTTTTGTCATCACGGTCATTTGAGGTCCAGTCAGTGGTGTAGCCAACCCAAAACTTTGGGGGGGGAAATGTTTGACTTCAGGCAAACAACAGCACTTTTGTTTGGGACATCGCTTCGCAAGGCACAAAATGACTAGATATGCTAAAATTTGGAGCGCATGGCCCCCTGGGCTCTCCCTGGCTACGCCTATGTGTTCTGCACTGCTTGTTTTTCATGAGAAGTTTGCACACCCAGCTATTTTTTACGTAATTTCACGAAAACATGTTTATTTCACCAAAAGTGGTATTAGCAATACCACCAGGGCTTAAAACTTAACCGAGAAGAAGAGTACAGAATAGAAGTTTAAAGATTTTCGTAAAAAGCACAAAATTTTGATTTACTTTAGCAGACATCAGTGCAAATGGAAATTTCTTAACCTTTTAGGTCTTTCTGATAGCTTTAATGAATAGCTCGTATGTATTTTAGTAGGGTTAGACACCAAAATCATGCTCCTACTCCAAGCAGTTACTAAGTTATAGCCAGATTTCGTTATTTGCAAATTTTGTCCCCCGGGTCAACCTTTGGGAGTCCCGATGCGCCCCTAAACATCAACCAATTGCGAAAAAATTTTAGAGGTCTAATTTTTTACCAAAATGCAACACTTTAACACTAGGTAGAAGTTGTTTGAAAAAAGTCGAGGGCTCCTGATGCACCCTACTTGTAGTGGTACCCCTTTAATAAAAATAACGTCACGTTCGCACCCCCTTATTTAAAAAAGCGTAGAAATCACAAAAACAGTCCGATTTTGCAGCACCTTCATTTTTAAAATTACTACGGTACTCGTAATACATACTGACAGCATAAAAGAAAGCACTGAGTCGTACTGCTTACTTTTGTACCTTACTGGTCTTCAAATTGCATTGTATAACGTATTCACTCCCGCACGCAATGCACTAGACCAGCGGTTCTCAACCTTTTTTATCCCACGCACCCCTTTAACCGTTATTCACAGATAAAATGCCCCCCTTAGAAATTTAGTTTGTAAAGAACACTTTTACATCAGTACACTAAGAAGAGAAAATAAACTCTTCACAATTGGTAAGCTCTTTGGCCTCTAATTTAATTACTTTTTAAACAAAATGCTAAATACAAATTTCACCCCTTGCAAATACAAAATTCCCCCCTGGTGGGGAATTCCCACCCGGTTGAGAACCCCTGCACTAGACTCAAGCATGCATCGCAGTAACAGGGAACACACAAGTACATGAAAGAACACGACGATAGATACGTGACGATAGTATAAAGGCATACGCTTGATGGCGCTAAAACATTTATTTGATGAAGCAAGCATAAAGCGCACACGCCAGAGATGATCACCGAGCCGGAGTTTGGATTTTAGGCCGGAGCAGGAGCCGGAGTCAACGTTAAAGTCTGTGCAGGGGCCAATCAAAATTTTGAAGGGACCTATTAAAATTTCTATAAGTATGCTTGTTGTCAAACAGAATGGAATTACTTGAGACGCGTTTTGTGACCAGCGTCGTCATATATCACAAAAGTGTGACACTGGGTGGGATACCGAGCATTTCACCACTGATGATGGTTTCAGAAGTTGGTGCCTATGCAAAATACAGTGTGTAAGTGACAATGCAGTTCGGGAATTTAGGAACCCATGCCGTAACCATGAGAATGTTGGGCTAGTGATGTGGGAAAAAGCACAAGACACATGACAAAAAACAATGCTCAGCAAAGCAGACTATAAAGATATAACGGTGTGCCGAAATGACCTATAGTGATAGGATGTGACATGTTGGAAGTAATGTACTGTACTGTAGAATATATATTTGCATTGTGCTGATTTCTACTCTAGCCACCACTTGCATAGGCCAACCTCTGCTTACATTTTGGAGCCATCCTGATTAATTTTTTTGTAGGATTTGCTTGCACATTCATGTTAATGGCTTAGTTTGGCACAGTCATGGTTCAAAGTTTTGTCTGAGCACGTGGTTAAAGTACGATGCAATGTTTGTAAACAACTCCTGACCTTGGAGATTTTGGAGATTTAAAATGAGTCTTTTGTAAAAATTGAAAGTTAACGCTCAATTCAAATAATTGTCAGATATCTGGTTCATTTATTGAAGCTTGAAATACTTAACTAGTGTTTCAGCGGTTAACACTTTACAACTTAAATTACAGTAGAACCTGTAGTTTTAAAGATGTGTATTTGATGAGCATTGTCTATTTTGCCTCATGTGGCAAAAACTGTTCTGAAGTTATTTTGTCAGTAGCTGTGCACAATCGTTTGAAGTGATGACACGACAAGTTCAAAACACATGACAAGTTTGGAATGCATGACCTAGCCTACATAACTGACCGTAACGTCTAATTTAATCGCAGGCAAGCTTTTAGTGGCTGTTTGTCTACGTTCCGTAAAGTATAGGCTAACCCATATCTCTAAACCTCAACATGTTGTGTCTCTCTTTATTGTGTTTGTCACGCGACCACTTCAACCATTTGTGTTCAGTCAAAGGCAAAATAGCGACGGCATATATTTTGCCTCATGAGGCCAAATAGACACAATATTCTGGATATGACTTACTTGGATGTTTTCGGAGTGTTGACAAGAGTCGGAGTTGATGTTTCAAAATTTTTCGGAGTCGGAGCAGTAGTCTTAAAGCCAGAAGCAGGAGCGGAGTCTGAGTCCGAAAAATGTAACTCTGCTCATCTCTGACACACGCATGAATGGCGCCACCACGGTTATTGTAATACAGTGCTACGATGACGCAGGGTTGCCAGACACCTTTTGAGAAAAAAAGCCGAACCACGTCTAAAAAATCCAATCTGTGTAAAAAATGCCAAATTGTTAAATAAAATGAAATTTAAAATTCTTCATTAGTTGCAGGGTGGTCAATAGAGCGGACAGCATCGTGACAGGTTATGTTCATGCCAATCTGAAGTTCAGCCACTTTCAGTGCATCACTTTTGCTGCTTGAAGTCTTAACAACTGTGAGGGCAGTTTGTCCTGTTGGTGGAACTCTCTTCTTAAGTTTTTCGTTTTTTTTCATGATTCAATANAAATTTTAATCGGTCCCTAAAAGTTACTGTACCTTGTAATAATTGTGGTGTGGCATAACTTGCAATATGCATCTTCTGAACCATCACTGGCCTTCTTTAACCAAAGAAATGTCTTTTCCCAGTTACTATTGTATTTCTGCCCTTCATCATAACTGCTCTTCCACTTTGTGGATGCCATAACCATGAATTCAATTAGTTTGTGATGTATAAGGGCGAGGCAACATGTTTGAACATGAACGACAATGNCAACAACTGAATTGAACGAATCCTGTGTTCAGTGCGGGAGNCATGGGTTGCCAGATAACTTTTGAAAAAACGCATCAAGCCAANCATTGTCTAAAAACGTCTAATAACACTTATCAGCAAGATATTTAAAAAACCAAGACAAAGACACCAGTCGGATAGTGTGATGCGCCAACTGTCCCCCTCAAAAGACGAATATTGAAGAGAAAAAGCCAAACAATTTTTTGACGCCAACTGCCTCTAAAAAAGCCAAATTTGTGAAATTTGGTGCCAGAAAAGCCAATCTGGCAACCCTACGATGACTTCCAAGTAGGCCGATTTATAAAATGCACGGGGGNGTGGGAGGTTGCGAAGGACCAGGTCATTAGAAACAAAGCTGGTAACTCTTTTGTTGCTGCTTCTCTGAAATTATTATCCGCTCATACCTTGTCACGCAATTATTCAGAAACGCACACAAATCGTTCGATAGGTTCAAACATTTCCGATACTTATTTTTCAAACGAAGTAGAGAAGATAAGCCAGATCCCCACAAATATGTTAACGCAAAGGGCACCAGAACAGACGGGGCTTTTGTACTCAATTAGTGGAAACTTTGCGTGGTTGAACACCAGAAAATTCGTGTTCTGTAGCATCAAAAAACAATCTCGCCATAATTGCGCCATCAAGATTCAAACGTCACAATGCAATTATAATCGCATCACCGGCCATCTGTAGCGTGGTAATGGCAACATGAAGCAGAAATAACAATTTAAGTTGTTGAATCAGTAACGTTAGCTGGAATAATTAGGCTGGATAATGTTCTTTTGAGTAATGGCACATGCAACCTTTCGAATACCTCGGTTCTTTTGAAAAAAAGTACATACAAGAACATGCAAACTCTCATCCTCAAAAATCGTATTTCGGACCCCTGAAAATCTTGTTTCGGAGCTCTAGGAGTCCAGGAACCTCCGGTTGCGAAGCACTGGCCTACAGAATTTTAATATTTGCTCCGCAAAACAAATGGAAGCGCTTTACCTAAACATAAAAACTTTGCGCTGAGAATAAATTAAAAGCGTTGAGATTGTTGACAAAACCCTTCTCCAGTGAATAAGTAAATTGACTCAAAGAATTATTGTGTAACTTTAAGTGAGAATAGAACTGAAGATTTTTTGTATATGAGAAGGACTTGCCACAAGACTGATGAAAATTCAAAATTTTCTCATGAGCTTCAATTCAACTTATTTTTGTAACAAATTTTAGGTAGACATTGCCGTTGCTCTGGGAAGAGCTCTTCTATAAGTTCTATTATTATTGTTATCTTGAAAAACTCTGCTGTGCAGTCGTAAAGTAAGGTTTTGATCATTTTTTGCATTCATTGTATAATGTATGTGTGTCTTTGCTCTATTGAGAATATTTCTTTATGATCATATTTGAGGTGGAAACATAATAGGTTCTTGAAGCAATTGAAATAAGTTGATATTGTTCGTCAAAGTAATTTTTGTTGATCAAGAAAAATTGCACAATGGACGGAATTCAACTTTGTTTTTTGTGATACCAATGTGGTTTCAATATTTTTTGACGTTGATTTATATCAAAAACCTCAATTTTTATCAGTGAATTTCAAGCTCGCCAAAAAATAAGATCTTTTAGCAGACTTATGTAAAGAAAATAGATGTAACGTCAGAAAAACTAAACTTCAAACATCGACTACTTCAGTTTAGTAATAGAAGGTGAAAAAAATCGTTAATTGTTTTGTCTCGTTTTTCATCGAAAGTACTGCACCAATATTACCAGTCGAAGTACATATATGCACTTTCAAATAATAACCGACTGGTATTGATTTACAGTCTTTTATTACTCGTGAATGATAATGGTTGGTCGTCAAGAAACTGTCATTAACCGTCGATCTCTGGACGAAGGCTGGAGCTGGATAGTTCTTGTGGGATCTTTTGTTAGTAGCGCACTGGTAGGTGGTATCTATTTTGCATATGGAGTCTTCACACAAGCTTGGATAAACGAATACGACTCGTCAGCAGCAATAACATCCATGGTGGGAAGCACTGCATCTGCTTTCACATCCATGGGAGGTGAAGATTGCGTGAAACAAAAATTAACTTTTACTGTATAACTTTAACAACTGGTTCATTAAGACTTCCGTTGTCGGCTAGCATTTTCCAAAGAATAACTGTCATCAGCTGGCAGTTAAACTCCAGTTAAGTCTTAAGTTTACGGAGGAAAAATGTGAATTTTGCTGGAAAATTTTGTAATTACGTTTAATACCCAAACAAAAGCAATTCTGGTATAATTCTATAGACTGTTTACTCTTCAGACCAATATTAATAAACTACTGATAGTTATTAAGCAGTTTATCGCTTCGTTACATCAGTAATGTAGTCCTGAGGACGTGTTGGGTTTTCCACCAAGAATACCATATCGTGCACCATATCTTTTCACAGAAAAATATAAACGTTAAACATGAGTAAAAACGTGTGGTGTGATCAACCAGTCATACACAAAATCGATGCAGCCGCAGTTGATGTGTTGTACTTGCAAATCAAGCAATTTGTATGAGGTGCACTTTCTCGCTTTGTATAAAAGCCAAACTTTTACACTTACTTGATAAAGTTAGCTTGATTTCAAATATCCATAATGTACACAAAGATTGGCAATGGCTAAATCAGCACCGGATTTAGATGGTGGGGGCCTGGGGCCCAGGCGTGGTGGGAGGCCCCATGTGCGGATACAAAATGTTTAGGTAGGGGATGATCGATGAAGTCACTAGTATTTCCACTTATGATTAATATTTATGACGTAATCTTGTGACGTCACATTTGGGAACTCAATTGTAACAAACTTTATGATGCAACATGGTATTTGACAATGATTAGATATTTGCGAAACTGTTGCAAAACCAGTCGCTGGTAGCATCGCATCTTCTTTTTTTAATATTTGCTTGAAAAAAGGTTATGAAAATTTTTTGGAAAAACTTTCTGGGCGATCCAAAGTTTTCATCATCTTCAAACGCCAGTCCTCGCTCAGCAATAAATTTTACGACAGAAACCAAACGTTGCAAGCAGAGGCGATTTCCAATATTTTTCGCATTGATTGACCTGACTGGCTAGTTCTGCATCAGTTCTTTATGGGGATAATTACATCTGCGACTAAACGTAATCGCACCATCTATACGTTCCATTGAATGCTCGTAGCTCCTCAGGCGTTCAAGAGCGGGCTTCCAGTCGAAGATTCCTTTTCTAATAAGGAAATGCGCACATTGTAGTCGTATCCCCACACATCAGTCTACAAGTGAAACATTTAACACAAGTTTGTGAAGGAGAAAAACAAAACCAGCTTCTGTCAACTACTTCGCCATTGTGGTTCTGGCTACGAATAAGACTTGTGATACATTTCCGTGACAAGTTTCTGTCTTTTCTGTGTTGTGGAGCATCATGTTTCAAAAATGACTATTCATCACAATGTCAGAAAGAACCTGTTTCATATTTCAACCAATATTCCCGCATTTTTTCCGGTATATTGGCTGGCCAGAGGGCTCAGAGACCAATATTGTTGCCTCCAGTGATAGCGTCAGCCATCTCATCTATCGTGTTTTTCGATGGTACATCTTGACGTTCTTGTGCTACTGCACTGCTGGTTAAACTAGGTCAATTACAACGTTACGTAGATCAAAGTCTGTCACAACATGTTCTTCGATTTTCTGTCCTCTTGCAGGCTCCGCAGAAATGTATCCGCTGGACTTCATTGGCACTGTAAAATAGTCACTTGAATGTTTCTTGAGTTGGCTGCAACTTCTTCCTCTCTCATTTTTGCCTCTTTTGCTTTTTTACGTCTTTTAGAACCACTTGGATAGGCTCTGCACTTGTCAAGATGACGATCCCCCCTTCTGTCCATGTTTATTTATAAGCTCAATAAGGCTGCCACATTTTCTTCGCAAAAAGAGAGGACAACTTATGACTGTCACTTACTTGAGTGTATTAACTGCACTTAACAAGTCAAATAACAATTAGGCCTATTGATAATTAAGTTTTAAGCATTGAAGTAAGACGTCCAGTGTGGACGATGTTTCAATCAAAAGAGATACATCTGACATGAATAATACACAGTCACGATCCTTGCCTTATTTCAGTCTTTGAGTTTTCTTAGTGCTGATTTAACTTGGCTTGGAATGTACATCTGATTGTCTCTGTTGAATCCTTGCCTTCACAGTGGCGAAACACAATACAAGCTCAACAACTGATGCTTTGGACTTCTTAATGTTCTGAACTTGCTCATCAACAGCGACCGGAAATGATTGCAAATGTCTCAAACAGAGGTCGCTTAGGGAATTTCCAAAAAAACGTTTCAGAACAACAGTTGGCTTGTTAATGGAAATGAAGGATGAATGTGAAGCTGCGGGTACATTTGAAGCATCCTTGGCAAGCTGGGATAAAGTGATAATCACCTGGTTACGCTGTGAGAAATAAGTTTTTGGTAGNCTACTCAATATCCACAAAGTCACAATAGTCTTTTCACTCTCTTNTGCGAATTTTGTAAATGCAATCACAGGCAATTCACTCAGNTTCAAAATCATTTAGTCGTTTTCTGAAAAAAGGGATACTTCTGACGAATTTCTACATTTTTTTAGCATTACTGATTACCTATAATTACTAGAAAGTACTACACTAAGCTATGTACAATACAGTGATCATCGCATCACGGTTCATCAGCAAAGCTAGCACAGTACCTATAATGGAGTCAGAAGTCCGCGCTCTAATGCTAAAGTCATTGAGATATTAAAAGAAGATTTACCACTGTTATGTAACGATTAATGTGAAAGCATTTCCGCCTTTCCAGCCNAGAATTAACTCAACCAAAACATAGATTAATTAGACAGGCCATCCCATAAACTAAGCTACGCCACCAGCTCTTATCTTGTTGCAGTTGGGTAGGGACAGCTTAACTTATGTAAGTACAATATATCATAGCCGGTGGCGTAACTGACAGGGGGCAGAGGGGCGAATTTCCTCTCTGGCAAGCTAAATGTAAAAACCGGTCTCCCACTCAACTTATATTTCGGTTTTAGCATTCTTTTGGTTTTCAGTAGGTTGTTCTTTTTGTGTGTTTTTTGGATTATTTTCCGGTGATTTAGGGTTTTAGCTTAGCCATCCACATCCGGATTCACCATCATTTCTCAAGTTTTTTTCTGAGTGTTGGCTGGTGGACCCCGTACAGTTGCCAGTGGATCCCATTTATCTAAGTTTACCACTCTGGCTCAAACCTTTAGTTACGTCACTGATTAAAGCTATGTAAATTAAGAAATGTAAAAAGGAGGATATTTTGACATTTTTGAATGTCCTCGGAAATTATTTCATTTCTCATGAAGAAAGTGGACATGCACTCCAAAATGAGGACGTATGGTAGCCCTACACAATGCTACTCATATGTAACCTGTGAAAATCTGAATAAGGCAAACGCAAGATCCACCAGTAACGAGTGTAGAGGCTTAAGCTAATGCGTTCTATGTGGCTTGGCCTTGCATTCACTAGATTCAGATACCCGGCCGACTTTCAGGAAAACAATAAGTGCAATAGTTGTTTCGTCACAATATCAAATAATATACAAGTGGAATACTGATGTCTGGACGGCCGATAATACTTAATAGTGTATGCAAATTTTTCTCGCTAATAAAAATGACTAAGTGGCACGCACATGTCGTAGATGTGGCTAAACACATGAACATGGTGGGGGGCCCTGGGCCCAGGCCCCTTGGGTCCCCCCTAAATCCGGCGCTGGGCTAAATTAAATTAAGTTGCCACATTTTAATCCGTTTTTCTTCAAAATCTTTGAGCGCTAGCGTTTTGTCTGATTTAGTTCAATCAATATGCCGGTGCCACTTTTTGTATGGCATAATTTCAAAGCAATAGCTAGTTAAAAATTTGAAACAAAATCGAGGAATATGGCATCTCAATATTTGTAATCCGGCCAACTCTGCTTTTTATATAATCTCTGCTCAAATCAATATGTCAACATAGATTATTTTACTCCATGTTTTTGATAAGCAAAAGCATTCGATTCAGTTGATGGAAGTTTGTGCACTCGTGTGTCTAGCACTAATAAAGCAGAAACGTAAAAGAAGCAACTATGTTACGTAATTTGCTTGTTTAAACAGCCGCACATAATATTCTTGCATCACGTTTGTCCATGAATCACTTATCAAATATTTTGATCATGTGATGAAAGACATATCTGCAGCAAATTCCCCACAATTTTGTATAACCAATGTTTTGCTGCTGCGAAACCCTCACTCTTTCGACAAAGCGCTGTAAACACGTTTGGAGAAAGAGCTTTAATGTTTGACCTTGCTGACCGCAAAGATATTTTCAGAGATCGCAACCATTTTATTGGAATAGCGAGATGGTCATAAAACAAGGCTTTAGTGTATTTTGATGTTGGTAATAAAGTGAGACCGTTTCGGTCTCTCAAAACGCCGTAAAAAACACTGTTTGGAGACATAAGCAACTGTGCATTCTGTATGTGTTGTGTTTGAAGTTTTGTAGTTAAAGTTTCTGCTTTACTCTTATTGTGGACAATTATGAAAAACTTAAGTAATATGAAAAAACATTTTCAATGTCATATTGTAAACAACCACAAATTCTCATTTACCGTCTTCAAGAACAGGGGTCCGCAAATACTTTTTGGCGCGACCCTAATAAATAGTTCTAAATTGTCGCGACCTAAACATTTCGTGAGCATGTAATTTTGTGAAAGATACTTTATAACTGAATATCAATTTCAGGACTAATATGGACACTGGGCAGTAGCATTTTTTGCACAAAATTGTATGAAACTACCCATAAAACAGTCAATAATTGTATTTATTCTTTCTAATGAGAATGAAAATTTTTAAATGCAAATTTAAATTATTTTGTGACCCAGAGCGGAAGGTCTTTTGGGTCGCGACTCACTGTTTGCGGACCCCTGTTCTATCGAAACGTTCGCGCGTGTCCCAGAAACCGTACGTGACTTCTCACCAGTGGGACTTAGAAGTGGTTTGTCGAGTGTTCGCAACATAGCTTTTTTATTCCAAACCAGTGTGAGGCGATTGCTTGAAAGGCGCCTGTTGGATAGGTATCAAGGATTCTATCGCTGTCTGTTCTAAGTCAATATCACTTGCTTAGTTGCTGAAGTACTCATAGGCGTTACGATTTGATACGCAGCGCCTCTGGCAAGCTACATACTGAACAGATGGGACTGTAGAACTTGCCACTTCGCTGGAGGTCTCATGGTGACGACGGGAGTGTTTTTGTCGTCATTTGCTTCATCTCTGGAATACATTTTCCTTTTTTATGGAGTTTTGGGGGGTGAGTAGCTTTGCCATTACTGTACTTCAAAACATCATAAAATATTTTTTATTATCAAGGAAAAAAAACGAAAATATATTTTATTTGCTCCGAAGAAAACGAAGTTCCGTAAAAAAGAAATGCATGGGTTAAAACGTTTTTTCAACCTTTTTTGATCCGCGGAACACTTTCATCAATTATTAGCAGGGACGTAATGAGGTTGGATGGCGCCAGGGTCAAGATGCAAGTTTGGCGCCCCCACGTTCGAAACTGAGGTCTTTTGGAAGCAAATTTACTGTATTGAAGAAAATACTTATGACATTGTTGGGACTTTTCGGCGCCCCCCACAGTGCTTTGATGCCCCCATAGTGACTCGGCTTCCGGGGAATTGCGCCACCCTTGCACCCCTCGTTACGCCCGTGGTTATTACACTCGTGATATATGAAGATTCAAACTGGTGATGGTGATAGTGGTTAACTGCTTCCATAATGACGTTCTTGCAGAACTGTTGACGATCTTTCAACCAGTGCAACGGAGCACTGGTCGAAAGATCACGGGGTTAGACCATCAACATTTAAATGAGGTTGGCAACTTAACCATTGTACTACAGCTGCTTTATATTTCGGAGAATCAGTTGCAATTGACAACAAACTGTTCATATGTCGTTACTGGTTGCAATTTGGGATGAAGTGGCAAATGAAGTCAAAATTTTCACTTAAGGGAGTCTCTTAGTCATAAGCAATTCGTGAATTTTTTTCATTGAATGTAGTGAATAGCCAGAGTTAATGTTTGAATGACTAGACCAGTGGTTCTCAAACTTTTCTGCACGTTGACCTCCGATTAAAGTATACAATTTTCTGTAGACCCCGTGGCCTAGCCCAACAGTTACTAATATGTTAGGAAAATGCACATGCTAATCTCTTTCCTTACGAGGCATATTGATTCACTGTCGCTAGCTTTGCAAAAGCATTTACTGTGGCTATCACTCGAGTTNACNATTGTTCTACGTCCTTCTGCGTAGCCTACTGCTGTACTACCAATCTAACAAAACAACTGCGACACATNCACTACAATATTGTTTGTGTCGTAACAAGCCGAACAGTTTTCATAATGTCATCACAATGGATGATTTAATAAAAANTTATTCGAATGGAATGTACTTTTAAATTACTGTAGCTGAGATTTGATAAGCCNTCTTAATTTGTTTGATTTGTTGAAAACCGCCGTTTGCATTCCTTGCCCGATTAACAATAATTTTGAATTGGAAGCTTCATTGCTCCAGTAGACCCCAGCAGTTATTCATTGACCCCTGGGGATCGATATCGACCACTTTGAGAACCACTGGACGAGACGGAATACAATACAGTGTACATAATGAAATGTGACCAATTCGTTTACCTGCAGAGAACACTAGGTTTTTAAATATAAACGTTTGTGGAAAAAGGTTTTGAGTAGTCACTGCACATCACTCGTAATAACTGCAGGCTCATTCGTATGGTCTAAATTGCTGAAACAATGGTGCATAACCAGCGCTATTCAAGCCAATGCAAATATTTTATGAGAGTGCATAGCTTTGTTGAAGTAGAATTTTATATGAGCTCTTTTAGAGTTTTTGAAATTCCAGTTTAAGCTGAAGGTTATTCTCAGTTGAGAAAATGATCTCTCTATTCAAGCCGAGGTTGACTGGCATTTCCATTGTTTCGCATACGGCTTTATTAGGACGTTTTCCTGTGGAGTTCAGCAATGGATTTCACATCATTCTTACTCACCTGCTTCCCAACATTTTTTCAAAATTAATCGGGACCATTTCCATATCTAGATATTCAAAGTCGGTGTTTTCAATGTTGTAACTGCAATTCTTCAGTTCGAAAAGAGTTCTGGAAGCTGGCTGT
>JGI24159J19872_10008718_pt1 | contig 13284 bp, 10 predicted proteins | sample Ectturendosymbi4_FD_19872 | JGI IMG/M metagenome (IMG submission 19872) | reverse complement strand
TACGCTTGCAAGTTTTAATCGTCGCAGAAGAATGAAAGCAGAAAGCAGGCAGATTCCTCAGCAGCTTGCCGCAAGGCTAAAGTTTGTTTAATGTAGTTATAGCTGGTGCGCTGTTTCAGTGTTTGGGATCCCCTTGTGTTCATGGGGGGGTGGGCAAAATGGACATTTGCTACCACCTGGAAATTGGGTCTAAGAACCAAAAATTTATAGAAAACCTAAAGTCAGCAGCTTAATTCTTGCAATGGCAGTTTTAGTTGCCGGTGTGACACTCACACTGCAAAAGAGCCGGATTCACTGTTCGGGCATCATGCAGTGATGAGCTTGCAGTTCACTAAATCCCCTGCATTGCCTGCAGCAGTGGCGTAGGAGGACAATCTGCCGCCCCTGGCCCTAGCAGAAAATGCCGCCCCTGGAGCAGGCGGTGAAGCTATAGTTATGACGGCATCGTGCTCAGTCAACCATGGTACGGTCTCTTGTTTTTTGAAGACATTATTGCAAGAACTTTCGCCAAATTTAGCGTAGGCTAAATTTTCGACTGCTTAACCTCCCCGAACACCATACTGCGGAGCCCAATGCACAGTTGCAGCTGGTAATAGCTACAAAATTATGATATCAGCAGTGTATTCGAACAAGTATACAACTAACAACTGTTATTATAAACAAAGAATCTTAAGTTGGACTGTTTCCAAACTTAATAATAATATTGTGAGGCTAACAAGAAATTAAGAAACATGAACGTACAAAGATTTTGTCGCATTTACTCATCAATTAGTATTTTCGAACAAATACAAGATTTGCAGTGGGCAGGAGTTGGTATGACAGAAGTCGCCGTTACTCGACTCCCAAGACGATTAACAGCCAAACAAAAATTTTCAAAATGAATGACAGGAAACCGAAACGCAAACAAAATAAGAAATTAACGAAGTGGAAATGCAACTAGCAAGCATGACTAGGAAGAAAATCACCAACAATAATTAATTTACATTGAGGCAATTGTCCGGTATGCGTATACTTGACCACAACAACAGTAGTCCTAGTCGTTTTGCCAAACAGAAGTTCTTTTCGGCGGTTATGTCAATAGACAAGAAACGCAATAAGCTACGCCAGTCCTAAGCCAAACAAATTCTGCAGCATAAAGACAGCTCACATATTCAACAAAAACATTACCAGAAACACACTCTTCCTGGCAAAGGCCGGACAGGCACATCAGCACACAGACCGCAGGCGCGTTCAGACATAATATGGAAAACATTGCATGAGAAGCACACTCCGCTCTGCCGGTGTCAAGCGAAATTTCTGACTTCATACCATGTGCGCATGCACAGAATGGTATTCTACGTATCAAATACGCTTAGAAAACTGATGATTAGGGCTTAGGGTTTAGTGTTTAGGTAAGTGTGCTAGNAAAAGAAAAATAATTGACGTCTAAGACTAAGTCCAATATTTTTCAGTGGTTATAGTTATTCCCATACTGTAGCTTGTTGTGGATATCTGACATCTAACCAAAAATTTTTAATTTACAGAACACACATCAAAAGAGTAAATGCCAAACTTTATTCCTTTACTCTGACAGGCAAAATAAATGACAAACAGTAATAGGTCAGAAATTTCGCTTGAGACCGGCCAAAGATTCAGCCAGCCAATGCTGCATTTTATCAGCACAACGCATAACCGCCGCCTCAATCCTGTCGCTAACACTCCGAGGTCTCGCGTTAAATTAATCTGGCCCTGACTGCCTTTGAAAGTGGTACCGATGCTTCGTATGAGTCGTTTGATTTTATCAATTTCAACAGTCAACTCCGTCAAAATGCTGCAGCCAGTGCTGCCACTGGGGTCAGTCTCATCAACATCAGATTGTTGCCTTTTTCAACATCAGGTAACATCAGATTTTTACGTTGCAGTTTCATATAAGCTAAATGCTTCTATTACTAATACCTAATAAACATAGCTGTAGCCAGGGAGACCAAAGGGGTCATGGCTCCCCCAAATATCTAACACATGTTGTTGTCTTGTGCTTCAAGAGGCAGTGCCCCAAACCAAATGCTGTTGCTCGCTTAAACTCAAAATATTTGGCACCTCCCCAAATTTCAGGCTGGCTACGCTGCAGTTAACAAAGCGCGACAAATCTCGTTAAATTCCAAACAGGGCAAAGTATTAACATTGAATGGAGAAGTCGGTAATGCGTAACGTATATATATTCTCAACGCAGTGAAGAGAGCTTCTTCAGTTTCAAACGATAACGAAATAGACATTAGGGTGAAAAATTGNTGAAAGAAACGTAAAAATCATGAATCTACCTTATTTTCATCCTCAAAAGAGAGAGAACGTGGANAATATAAACAACAGTCCAGTCAACATCAGATTTGTCGCCAAAACATCACACATCAGAAATTTCTTTGAAAACATCAAATCTGATTTTGAAACATCAGAAGTGGCAACACGGCTGCAGCTTACTAGAGTAGACACGTTTCGAGTAAATTGCCGAAATAGCGGTCATTGTTACGCAATAATATTGAGAGATAGGTAACGACAAAGCGGTGGTGAGCATAACATGGCTGGAACTATGGCGCTAGCAGTAACGAAGATTCTCATGGGGCCATAGGCGTAGCCAGGGGGGGCCGAAGGGGCAAAAATTTAGGGGGGCCCAAAATGTTTGATTCTAAGCGAACAACACTATTTTGTTTGGAAAAACGCCTCTCAGAGCATAAAATGACTATGTTTTCCAAAAATTTGGGGGGGCCATGGCCCTTTTGACCCCCCCTGGCTACGCCTATGCTCCCTTCTGCAACGTTCCCCCCCTGGCTCAAACCTCTAGTTACGCCACTGACTGTAGGGGACGGCACTTTTCGACTCGCCCCGGGGAGGCACTTCCCCATGTCGGGGCCCTGGACTCACCCAGAGGCTTCCGCGGACTCGGGTTGGGAAACACTGCACTAAGAGGATGGGCGTCTGCGATGGAAACTTTCTGGTAATTACTCGAAGCGCCATTGATAGTGCAGCCACAGGCTTCTCTGCAAAATCTTTAGGTTCACAAAAAAAATTCACTAGATCTGAAAAAAATCACTAGATTTAAAATTTTTGCTTCGCAGTTTTGCTTGAAATGATGTAGTTATTTACTCCATTGCCCAAAAGCCTTTACTTACATAATTTGCAAGTTTGATCATGCTGAAACCTGGAAAATCTCGTTCCATAAATCTTCAAGTTTTTCTTAAGAGCTGAAAACGACACCACTCACGGAGTATTTTAGAGCAATCAACCTAACATTTCATTATTTCCACTGCAGTGTTCCTGACAATACCGCAATGGTCAGCAATAAACAGCATGGAAGTGAAAACAATGTTTACGAATTAAAAAAGCTGAAAGTTTGAAAAGGGCTAAAAAATTGAAAAGTTACAAAAAAGAAAATCAATCTCCAAATTCATACTTTGCAAAAAATCACTAGGCGTGGGCAGTGGCCAATGAATTAGCCTCCGTAGCGGCTAACTCTATTTCTGAAACGAAAAGATGAGGCGGAATTACGATCGCGAATCTGGAAAAACTCGTAGTTCACCAAAATCAACATGCTGTTTGGTTTACCAAAATTTTGATGCATCACCTACGCGTCTGCCTAGAGTTTTATTCAATGGCTCTTAGCAGGGCCGGATTAAATGAACGCGAGGCCCCGGGCAAAGTCGTGGCCGCGAGGCCCCCTAAACGCTTAGCGCAACTGCGCAGCGTTTCACATGCCCTCTTTTCAACTTGCAGAAGCGCCGGTCAAACACGTCAAAACTGATACGATTTGGCAGCCTGCGCTTCAGGGACAATTGGGGTGACCATGTACGACGGTTCGCATGTGGTTAATTTGTTCAAATATGCAATGATGAGATTGCAGTTCGCTGATGTCCGCTCCGTTGCCTGCAGAAGCAGGTTGCCAAACTTGCTAGCGGATTGTTCTGCTGTTGGTCTTTGTTGCATAGCAATAACACGGGAATAAGTTTTCAAACGTTCACTTCATGTTACGGTAGATAGGCATTTTTCCACATGTGACCAGGGCTCCTACTGCGGGGTTTTCCAACCAGATCTGCTGTTTTAGTCGACCTGGGTGTAGATTTAATTATGAAAAATCGCGTTAAATCTGGGTTATTTTCAGTGATAAACTCATCAGCAACTTCAGTGTGTTCAAGAATATAAAGCATGCGCACATTAGGTGAGAAAGTGCGCATAAATGATGAAGCAGAAAGCGTTCAATCGGTTTCATACCCTTATATAAGGTCATTGTCGGGGTATAATGTTATTGTCTCATGCCAATTGAAGAAACTGGTGAAACAAGGGTTAAAAGTGATTGTTTAAATTTCGGTGTTTCCCTATGCATACAAATTAAAAACCAAAATTCAATTAGAGCAGTGGTTTCCAACCTCGGGGTCGCGACCCCGTGGGGGTTCTTTGCCTTTCTTCTGGGGGTCGCGAGAGCTTCTGATAAATATATTCATAATTACTTCTAGATTTTATATTTCGTATACCACCGTTTGTCGTAGCCAAAATAATAAGATCACCTGGCAAAAATGATAGCCTGCTGTATGATAGCCATTACAGTACGGAGTACGGTACTGTTCCGTTTGACAACACACGAATAACTTTGTGACGTAAGAATGTGCTGTGTTTGTAAACTAGATTTCTGAATGCGGTAGCTAACTTGGGAGTTATTATAGTTTTCAATGAGTTGTGCTCTCAAGGGCGTACGCAAGGGAGGTTTGGGGTTGAACCCCCTCTTGAGCTTGATATTTTACAAAAATTTTATTATCTGCGCAAAGAAGATTAATTGTTTTCGCATACTTTTTGCTTGTTAATTTTTCATCTTAATGCATATGCCACAGTATGAATGCGCATGCAAATTTCAGGGAACACTGTAAATGGTCCAAAAAGTAATAATTATGTTTTGGTGGGAATTCGGGCTATCGTCTGCATCTAGAAACACCCTCACCCTTTTTGCAGACCGTCTGTCCACTACACATGTTTGAGATTGTGTTCCGCAATAGTTTACTTTATCAGAAACCATTGTCTTTGTTTGGTCTGCTAAGGTTGATCAGCGCATGCGCTGACCGCAATGGCTGCATTACCAATTTCTGTAGCATGATAGATCTGTTGCACGAGCTCAAAAACAGCGTTTTTTAACATAGAAGCATTCAGGAATTTTATAATGTCTCAACAGTGAAAAAGGAAAACTAAAAGTTTGGTAGACTTTACACATAACGAAAAATTGAAAGCTTTCTTGCGTGCTTTATGCGCATTCTCAAATGTTGTGCAGGTGTGCGCTAGCCAGTCCAGCCGCACACTTTCTATGCTCGACTGCTCGTATTCGACAAGACAACAGCGCAGCCTCATTTTGCAGTTGTAAATTACTCTTACGCGGTGATGAGTGTGTTTTACTCTCCTGTTTTAATGCGCAGCTTGATATTTTCGCTATTATAAACTGTTGTGTTGTAGCGTTGATTGTATTTTCTTCAGATATTCTAATTTGGAGCGCTAATACAGTTTACATTCAGTGCAATGACATAAAATAAGGGGAGTGCCTGTAGCAGAATATGCATATTATGTCAACAAACTTACCCAAAAGGTTGTTTGGAAACATGAATATGACGTCAAATTGTGACGTCACAAACAACGCAAACCAATACAAATGACCACCATATGGCACTGAATGAAACTCTCCCATGAAAAATGACCACCATATGCCACTGAATGAAACCCCCCATGAAAAATTTCTGCGTACGCCACTGCGTGCTCTGGAGTGATTTGTTTGTATACGGGAATACGGCACGGGTGTCTCTCATTGATGCTGCCACATGCATCAATTTAATAAGTGAGTCTGTGTTCAACATAGTGATATCGTGCGTATTTTTTAGTCATTGTGATTTTCTATTGCGCAAACCCCATTGCATTTCATATGCCTGACTGGAATTTTCGGAAGAGGATCGTTAGGTTATATTGGGTTGAAAAATAGCTCGCTGTGTGAAAAAGGTTGAAAACCACTGAATTAGAGGAAGACGACATTGAGTGGGCTTTTAGATTCCGCTGTAGTTCAAGATTGTACAAAATTTCCTAGTGTACTAACAAACGCTTTCCTACAATTAGTGAGAGATATCATCAACAGAGTATGTTACCAACGTTGTGAACAACGTCTTGAGCAACAAGAAGGTCGTCAAATGTTAATGTTTGCGTTGCAGAAGAAAATTTGGAAGACTAGGAACTATGATTAAATCGGTATTCGATTATCGTTTTAATTCAAATAAGCACAGTCACATGTTTTTGCTCGTGACACAAGCTTTCAGGGTTTTTATTGTACGAATCCGTTTTTTTATGTGCAGTCTGGGTTTATTTGAAATCACTGAATGGGAGCCCTGCATGTGCTGTTGAACACAGGCATCTTGGCAGATAATGCAGCGAGACGGTCAAACTGCTGATAGCGGCAAGCCAGGTATAGTTGTAGCCTATAGTGTGTGAAAAGAAGCATGAGTAAATCTGTAGCAGTGCTTCCACAAGTTTGAAACATTCATTGTTAGTGTGAGACTGTGATCAACGTGCCCGAGTGAATGGCTTAATCAAACGATTCTCATGCACGCTTCTTTTCACACAGTATAAAAATGCGTGGCTTGTTAAAATGCGTCTATGCAGAGCAGGGGCGTAACGACGGGGGAAAGAATTATGTGGGCGCCGAAAAGTCCCAACAATGTCACAAGTACTTTCCTCAGCACAGTACATTTGCTTCCGAAAGACCTCAGGGTCCACCATGGGGGCGCGGCACCAAACTTCTTTCTTGCCTCGGCCGCCACCGTCTCCGTCGTTAAGGTTCAGTTCTGACTTCTCAGTGAGCACCAAGTGCAAAGCTGTATTTGCTGTGGCGAGTTTTCACAATTCATCTGCTCAGCTTTTTAAGTCTGCCTGGTGGTCTAAGTTTAATAAGTTATCCGATCGTGTTCAGCTTCCCATTGCTTGAAACAGTTTTTCGAATGTCTAACTTTCTTGTCTTTTCACCGCGCATGTCGTCTGGGCATTGATGATTCTTAAATTATAACTTATTTGTAGAAAGTTCTCGAAAAAATTGATATTAGGCAGTTTATGAAAAAAAAGATTTCTGATAGCCGAAGTGCAGAAAACATTTCAGACAAAAGGTTGAGAATTGAGCTTCAACCAGCAGAGACTAATGGGGGAGAAGGGGTAAAGCGCTTTCTGAATGTTCATTTGCATTGCATCGTCAGCAATCTGCACAGGATAAGCAAAAATTCGACGACGTTGCCCCCCTGGATAAATTTCTGGGGATGCCCATGGATTCGATCCAATTCTTGGGCCATAAAGCGTGGTGCTGTTTGGTTCAGGCTTTAAGTCACTCAAAAACGATAAATTTTTACCAGTTTCTTTAACCTATAGGCTATACTAAACGCAATAATAAAAAAAGCTCTAAAATTCTTACGCGTGGAGAACAGCCTAATAAACATGAAAAAAACAGTAAAGGAGTGTTTTGACACCCAAGCGTGAGGCCCCGGGTATTTCCGGGTTTGCCCAATGGTTAATCCGGCCCTGGCTCTTAGGAGTTGCGTCTGCAAGATCCGATTTGTTAGTTATGAATTAAGCTGTGCCAATTTTCAAAAAGTACAGTAACTGCTACTCTTTCGGAAGTCACAACGTAAGTTCCCTTTACAAATCTATTCCTGCGCAATACAAAGTGAACCGAGTGGAAACATGTGCACAAAAAGTGTGTCTTCCATATGCTTTACTGCTAGCAAACCAAGAACTCCATGGCGCAGGGAGCGAATATCCGGAGCCTGATACTTTTCATCATTGTAAGGAGTGAGTTCTAAATACCGGACGATATTTTAATTGGGAGTCAAGCACAATCTTCAAGTGTGGTGTTCAAAATCTTCACACAGATTCGTTGCGTTCTTCATCACCCGCTACGGTCTTTTTCCTCAATACGCCTGATAGCACGCACACCGGTGAGTCGGTGACCTAACCTCACCTCAGCTCAGCTGACCTGACAAAAAACAACCTTGAACGTCGTGTTTCGGACAATGACGACAGGAGGAGCCGTATTTATTCACAGGTCGAGCAATTAGTGTAACTGGACAGTGAAGTGATTAGTGCGATCAAAGACGTCACGTACCGGAGAGAAAAACAGATTGAAAACAACGCAAGATTAACGCAAAGTGGCATGGTGTGCAAAAAGCTTCCCTCGATCAACCACGGCGGTCGTTTTCGATGCGACGGCGCTCGAAAAGGAACGCTTTGTGTGTTGGTTGATCAGCGGGTAAAGCTAGCAAAGATTTTAAAATAACAAACATGATTGCGTAAAGTTCCAGCGTTAGATTTCGACAGGCGTAACAAGTTTATGACAACAAGAACAAGTAAAAGCTAAGCGCTATTACACATTCGCCCATTTTGCACCGCTATTTTCACTTCGTAGCATTCACACCACACCTGCCTTTCGACAAGTCGAACGAGCTAAGCCAATGTACAAGCACTCTCGCTTGTAGCAGCACTGCCTTGAAAAAACACATTGCGAAAATTATGTTCTGTCCGAACAAGATTGCGAAGAATTGAAATTTAAAATGATAGAAAATGTATCAAAATACAACAATACTGTCTGAAACAGCGAGAAAAATTATTCTTTAACGAAGAGAGCCAGGAATGTCGCTTGTAAAAACTGCCTACTACTGATGCAGCTAGTATCGGTAATTCTCGAGAATGCACACTCTTAAATTATTGCAAGACCGTTTACACCTCATTTACCATTAAAAGACGTGCGTGTCATTTTTAAAATTGAGAAACAAACACGGCTTCTTCCTTCGAAGTTCAAACGCTCTGCGTCACCGCCTTCGAGCGGAGAAGAATGGCACGGCACGAACACACGAAAAGATGCGGTTCAAAGTAAATGACGCGCAAAGCGAGATTGAAGGTGCGTGCGGATGAGCGATCCAGAATGGCTGTTACATCGAATGCTACTCTGCATGCTTTTTGTTTCGCGCGATGCAGCCAAACCAGCACGAAGGCATTTTATTAAAACAACGAAAACACAAGCACAAACTTGTTTCTGAATGTCCACCCATTAAACGAGATCGCAAACTGGCACCAGTTAAACCCACACTGGAAAAAATATCCCTGGAGAAGCTTACGTGTCAAGTATACAAAGACATGTTAAAGTCAATCGTTCAGCATTCTTGCCCCACCAACCCAGTGTATCAGCGTTGTTTGGTTGGACTGTTCATTTCAGATCGTTGACAATTTCTGTTTTCTCCGATGGTAACATGTAGCAGTGCAAACTCATGACGAAAAACGAAGAAAAAAGTATAATGCTGCATTACGCTTGTCTTTTTTCTTGTTTGGTCACCCGCATCCCATGATATTCAGCCATTCACAAATCAACCCAACAATAGTATGTGTTACACACACGTGACGCACATGTTTATTCCTAATGCACTTGTGAAAGATAAAAACCAAATCCTGTCATCCCGTTTGAATGGGCTTTTGTGGTTTGAATAGTTTGGGCTCCGAATTCTCCAAATTAGCTATTTTGAATCGCCCATCCCAGCGGCGTGACGAGTTACTGCATGAAAATTACAAGCATCAACAATCAGGAGCGGCAGGAAGCGTTGCACCGAACACTGCAAGTAGAACATTAGGGCAGCAAAAAAAAGTTCGCTTGCAGGACTTGCAAGCGCTGCTGCGCAGTTCGACAATCAACCACAGTATGTTCGTTCTGAACAAACAGCAAAACAAGAACAGCGAGAGCTTGGCGTCTTCGACGATATATAGTGCACAGGAAGTTGGCGGGATGGCAGAGAATCGAAAGAGTGGATTTGTGGAAACGAAGAACGCTCGATTCACGCGGTCGCGTCGCCTCGCAGGGGAAAAATAACAATTGAAACGAACACACCTTACAGCGGTATCGGGGGGTTGGGGGTTCGGAAGCGCACCTGGCACTGGGTCTTGCAATGAATGACAGTGACCTGCGCGAGACAAGACAAGGTCTTCGCTAGACGGGTACAGTCCTGATCCATGTACAGTCTTCATTCCATGAAGTCCCCTTGATGGTGTGCAGAAAAGCTCGGAGTGGAAGGGTCGTACAGTTCACTCCCTGCAGAAAATGCACTTTTTCACATCGCCAAGTCACACAGCATCAATACATACACACTTCCAATATGTATTTCACTTAGACGCAATAAAGATGATTAGCAAGGCTGCATTACGCTGGGGCGGTGCTGTTTCGCTCCAACTGATGTCGCACTGAAGTTGAATTCAGAAAAACCGGTGCGAGTTTTTGATGCATGTGTATGTGAAGGGGAATGTATCATAGAATGCAAACACTAGAAATTAAAAGTGTTTCACCAGTACAAAAGCCACTGAATTGAGCGACGTCACTAACTTCACATATATTGTAAATATTCGTGATAGAAGGAAATGCGTCACGACAGTTATGGGCAAGCGAAACGCTGCAATCAGTGGCATAGCAGGCGAGGGTACAAGCGCACCCGCAAAAGTTGATTTATATCGAAAATCCGGGCAAAATCCCGGAAAATTCGGGCACAGATGTTTCGACACCTTTGTTCTTATTGTGTGATGAATGCAACTGACTGTTGAAACACGCCTGAATTGGACATTTTTTCTCAAACAAAAAAAATGAAGACTTTTTTTGGTGGTTACCATTTTTTGTGTTTTATGTGACCTTTGGACAAAACGTCTTCATGACTTTTGACATAAACTTTTTAGGGCGATTTTGATGAAGTTCGGGCAAAAATCCTTCCCACCCCCAAAAATTTGCTTGCCCCTATATCTATGGCTGCAATTCGCTTGCTGCTTTGTTCGCTTCCGTATCCCACAACTTTATACGAGAGTCTAATGCAACCAATTCAAACTACTTTCAATTTACACAACTACACAACAATTTGCACACGATAGTGACGTCATCATCGGAAACAATCATAACGACGGTTTATTTTTGGGATGGAGCTGATGATCATCCCGAAAATATCAATGCTGGGTGCTACCTTATATTCAACTTTCCCCAGGAGCATAGTGCCAAAGCAGGTTTCTTATCTTTGCTTTTGGACTTTTGCACGCCCCAAATATATTGAACTGCAAGGATTGTGACACCAGTTGAGAAAATCGAGAGCATGTGCTGTGCTATGCGTGGCTACGAGTCATATTCTTGCGTAGCGAAGTCTGAATTGAATCACGGCCATGCGATGCATGCAAGAGAATTTTTCTACGTATCACCTGCGTAACCGGTAAGGAATTTGAAATCGAATCGATAGTTGTACGTCACAAGCAGACTCCCTGCTGAACCAAATTAGCAAATTAACTCGGTTTTCACAGGTGTCTCTTAAAACCCTGGAATACAATCGTGGGTCTGGCAGACCCGGGTCAAATGAGGTCATTCACGTGAAACTACGTTAGCGCGGGTCGGTGCGCTTTCAACTCTTCAGTAGCCTATTTTTTTGTATTATGAATAGGTGCGCTTGCGGTCATCCACACTCTTTTCGATTTTGCGCAGGGAGTGAGTTCGAGTCTGGCAGACCCGACGAAAGCATTAGTGTGAGGTGGTGTTGGGTCAGCCTAACCCACGTTATGGTTAAAGGGAGGAAAAGTGCCTGGCGGATGTAAAAAGCTGAAACTCACTCAGCGCATGCTTCTACGGTCTTGTTAGCAGTATACAAAAGGAGAGTTCTTCACGCCCATAATTTTCTTTTTATGAGTAATTCAGTTAGGCATACACGACACCTTCGCTGTATTTAGCCTACTTACTTTTCATCAAAAATCGTATGATATTTGAGCAAAGTAACTTTGTTAGTGCTCAAACTGCTCAGTGAGACTTATATTTTCAGTGTAGTTTTTGTGATAAACTGCAGTTGAAGGAAAGTGTATTTTTTTTAGTTTTGAAAACCGGGTCTGGCACACCCGACGTTAGTATTAACGTGACAAAAATCGAACGATAGTCTTCCAGGGTTTAATGTGATGAACAGGCTGCAACTCATTTTTCTTCAGCCAGGACGGCACTGCGGTTTTCAACCCGCCCGCTGGGAGCCTTGTCTCTAGATGACGAAAGGAATCTTTGGAATACTTTAGGACACGCTGTTTGCAACTCTCATACTTTCCTTAATATATGCCAATGTGTCATGACAATCACGAAGACTTCTTCAAATCGTGCCTCTCACGCCCTTACCGAGCAGTCTGCAGCCACTCTTGTGGAGTGCGTAAGAAGCATTGAGGGTTTGGTTTAAAGTTGACGTGCTTCGCGTCACTAGGATCTCGCGGCACCCCTGTTCGAATTCAGCTGCAATCAAGTTGGGGAAGCACTGCGCTACGCTGCACGAAAATTCAGAATGGGATTGATCTCAGCTTCCGGACATTCGCTTTCTTCCACATGTTTTTTGAGCAACCTTGCAAATAGATGCAGCTAACAGAAGGCAAAAATTGATTTTAGAACAATCTAATCACAGAATTCATGGCGTAAGAGTCCTTTGAAAAAAATTAAGTGAAAATATGTGAGTATGCCGTTGGTGCTTACACTTCTAATTAGGCACAGACTGAGGCGTTCAGAGTTCACTGCGTCATCGGGTAGGACGAAAACGATTGTTTGTACGATCAGTTGATTGGTACGTTGTTGCCAAAAATGGGAAGACAAAAAGATAAAAAACAAAGCAACATGCATCGTATTTAACGATTTATTACGAGTTGATGTTCTATAAAATATTTTTGATACAAAGTCTGTGACGTCGCACGGAGTGTTGAGACCACACTTGACCTGGGTAACTTTTGGTGAGACCACGCCCTTCTGCACACCCATACCTTCCGCCATGCACGAAAGTGTGATGCATTTGGCTACAATTGATTTTAATTCCGTTATCAAAACACAGCGTTCAATAAAAACTAAGCTTAGCCACCATTTACCGGGTTTTCTACGTTAGTGTTTGGAGTTGAACATTTTGTGAATTTAAATTTTAACCAAGATTAAAAAACACCAACACACAGCACCTTCAGTGCCACTGTACAAGCAAAATACCTGCTGGAGAACTGAAACCGTTTGGAAGAGAAGGTGGCGAGGTTGGCGTTTGTAGCTCCGAGGATTTTCCACCCCCCTGTGTCACGACCTGAAGAGTTTTCCCCACGTAGCCGTTGCTTGCTGTCAAAAGAATAATGCTGATGACTAGGGCCGTTTTTATGACCTAAATAACTTCATAATATGATTTTAATTATAAAAAATATGACTTTATATGATCAAACAAAAATGAACATACATGTACTGTACAAAGA
>JGI24159J19872_10008714_pt1 | contig 13288 bp, 6 predicted proteins | sample Ectturendosymbi4_FD_19872 | JGI IMG/M metagenome (IMG submission 19872) | reverse complement strand
TCAAACTCAACGACATCATCACCGGCAGACACACCAGCACAACNGTATGGGAGCCATTGCTCACAGGAACTGCATTCAATTACTGTTGTTTCTTCGGGTTTATCACAAGAGCTGCATTTGCTATTTTGTCCAGGCATTGCAAAGCATGAAGCAGATCATTCATAATTTCATAAGTTCAGCAGGGTCCACTACTGGTGTCGCTGCATCCATAATGGTGACACCGGAGTTTAAACAAATAGGTTAATAATACTACACGCTATGCATTTCAGCACTTAGAAAACCTTATACAACTAGAAAGCCTAAGATATTTCTGAAACATATTCAAATAGAATTTCATGTTTACTTAACAATTTGGCTTTTTTTCACCCGGTTTGGCTTTTTTTCAGACATGATTAGGCTTTTTTTCTCAAGAGATGTCTGGCAACCCTGATTTCAACCGGTTTAGTAGTTAGATCTTAGATGTCGAGCCGACTGCACGTGTCTTGTAATTATAACAAGCATAACTGAGCAAGCAAATCATAACTGAGCATTCCACCAACCTCAGTTGAGGCGGAACGAGCTTTCTCTGCTGCGGGCTTGTTTGCCAACAAATGTAGGCTACCCCTTCTCTTCGGCCCTGCTCACAAGTACAATACAGAGACAGTAAATGCTTCCAGATTCATCAAGTTTGATCACTGCTATGTTCAGACAGTGTGAGTCACAGCATGTGTCGAAGTCAATTGTCAAAAGAAGCAAATCTACTGCTTAAGATTGGCTTTTCTATGCAGCCGTGCATTAAATAAAATCTTTGTCTACTGTATGAGGATACTTAGTAGAAAGGCGGCCAAATAGACATGTGGAAGCAGGCTAACTGCAGTGTAAAAGCAGAACAAGAAGCAATTCAAAAAAATAACATATCTTACAGTATGCTCACTGGCGGCTCGTAAAAACCTGTTGTGATTTTCTCGTAAAAATCACAACAGGAAAAGTCAGTATTAATTGTACAGGCGATAAGGGCTTTCACATACTGCTCCAGCATTCTGCTTCTGTTATCAGACTACATGCCATTCATGATGGAAAAATTCTCTTAACAGGAGCTGATGCACCAGGTATGTAAGAGTACGACTATGCTGGCTCCCTGAATGCGTAACCGGGACTTTTTGGTTGACTGACCGGGACAAAGCCTTTAAACCGAGACTTTCCCGGCTAAAACGGGACGTATGGCATGCCTAGTCCAAGATTTTCAAACACTTCGCACAGCAGTAGACACCCAGAGTACCAGAAAACGTAGAAAAATGAACTCATTGCTGTCGATAACGTTGTGCAATTGTTCTGCGTGAAATCATTCTTCACCGTGTGCACCCACGCAGTCACTAGGATCGGATGAGTGATAAACAATGCATTCGTACTGCGATAAAGCCGTGCGTCTGGCGAAGATAACTGCATTTTAATCTTGGCGTATCCGCGCGCAGTGAAGCAATTCGTCAGCTTGTCTAAATGTGAAGTGTAGAAACGTGCTGAGATTAAACTGCAATTTGCCCAAAGTTGAAAAAAACTTTTAGGAGCGAACTGAGAGGCCCCTTGCCACATCTCTGCATTTCTATTAAGTGACTTAAATTTTTAGAAAGATGAAAGTAGCACCTAGTTTTCTGCTGTTGACGCATGTTCTTGTTATGCACGCTTGTGTAAACAACAAATACCTTTCTCCGACGCTGGAATAACAAAGGAACTGGATGAGAAGGGGCAATTCATTTTACCTTTCCAAGCCAGGTTGAGCGCAGCTTAGGAGAAGCTTTCAATTAAAATTGATAGCAATTCGAGTGCCTTTCGCATCAGCACAAGGTATCAAAAATCTTTTGATTTCGTGTGAGAACTTTCCGAAGGTCATTTCTGCTCCTTTTTGAAACAGCAACACAAATTTTCACAGCTCATTCCTGCCATTCCACTGCGCCACCCCTACTTTTACTTACGTCATGTTTACAGCTAGTCTGGCTCTTTGGGACAATCAAGACAGGATACAAACACCGGGAAGTATGGTCACCCACCGCAGATAGACGAAAGCAATGTAGAGTTTAAACAGGTCTTTATAAAAAAAAACAAAATTTGGTTACATTTCCGAGATGGGTGCGGAAATCGACAACACGCTTACACTGCAATGTCTTTCAATCAGTTATTCCGATGCAAATCGTTGATGGATTATTTGCAGGTTTTCTTTTTATCTGGTGTACTTCTGGGGTAGTGCCATCATTAGCGATTGCACTGGACTGAAGTTAACTTTTTTTGCGCGAGATCCTCGCTATTTCCAAAAACGTCACAACCAGTGGCGTAATTGCCGGGGGAAAGGGTGCGAACCGCCTCTCGTAGCGTATATTTCGGTATTTAGTATTCTTTTCATTTTCAGTAGGTTGTTTTGCATGTTTTTCCGAGTTTCTTCCCGTGATTTCGTGATTTAGTATAGAGTTAAACATTTACATCCGGATTCACTATCATTTCGAAGCTTCTCTCTCAGTGTTGGTTAGTGGGCTCCCTACGGTGGACACTGCGGCCCTTCAGCGAAGGGGAGGACACCAGGGGAGGCGAAGTTTTCCCTCTGGCTCAAATTCAAACCTCCAAGTTACGCCGCTGTTCACCGCAAATTTTCTTAAAATCACCAGTCTGATCCAGTCCTGATCAGGCTCGTAATCGATGGGGCGCAGGGCCCTGTTTTTCGCCCCCCACCTGGAAAAATTTGTTGGACATAGTTTAAAACTATTGGACTTAGTTTCAAAAATTTGGACCCCTCTCTGAAAACTCTTCACCTCCCCTGGTGTCCCAAGCTGGTTACGAGCCTGGTCCTGATCTACCCATGTAAAACCATGTATGTTTTAGGCAGTGTCTATTTTGCCTCATGAGGTAAAATCACTCCTGGACTTATTTGCCTTTAGCCAAACACGATTGTTTGAAGACAAAATAGCTTCAGCAGTGCTTTTGCCTTTCACGGCAAAATAGACGCTGCTTTTTTTTGCATTTCGAAAATTTATCAAATCTGTAAAATCGGATCACAACCAAAATTTTGATATGGTTGGAATAATCACTTTTATGCAATAAAAGTTTTCTCAGTCCGATCCAGGCCTGATCCATGCCCATCTCTGCCCAGATGGTTCCTCGTTGTACAAAGAAATCCCCAAGAAATTCATTTTCTGATCACAAAGCCTACTTTTGCCAACTCAAACTATAGTCTGTGAGCAGTGCCTTGACAAGCATGTGGTAAATGAAAAAGCAAACGAAATTTTAAAACTAGAATCTATGCCTCAATTGATTCAGTCACAGCAAACTCATCAGCAACTGCTCAATTTGAATGCATTTGCATCTAACAAGCCAAAGGTCTAATTTTGCTGCAAGCTTTCAAGGAATCAGGCGACTAAGCTTTGCATTCATGACTTTGCGATAATTCGGACTTGCACATATGTTCAAGTCTCAGCGAAGGCGACGCAGTCGAATCAATCAGCAAAAATTTTTGGTAAGAAATTGATTTCACGTAACTCTTATGGAATCATTCTATTTGAGTGAGATTTCATGAATGAGGATGCACGGCGTTACGTGAAAGCGAAATTTGCTGATTGATTCGACTGTGTTACCTATGTGGAAACAAATTATTTGAACATTTACAACTAAATTACATTTGCTTTAGCCAACTGTCATTTATTACATTCAATTATAACTAACTCGGTTACAATTTGGAATTGCATTAAGTTATATTTTTGAATCGAAACCCTCAAAGACAACATTATTATTTTTCCTTCTTACAATTCACTCGTGCCATTTTTAGAACTCAGCCTTCAAGAATATCAATTTGGGGCAAAGACTGTTGTTCACTTGTTCCAGAGAATAAAAGCTATTCACAGATGCGGGTTAAGTGAACAAGCAAGATGTTCCTGACCGGCCAATTTTTCCGAAATCGTAACCGAAACGAAAGATCACGACGCTTCCAGACTTAAATCTGGATCAATGTTTCCTCTCGCCAGGCATAACTCCAGAAAACTTGATTAAAACATCTTTTACGCAGGGGCGTATACATGGGCGTCAGAATGGGGGTAAGGGGTCAAGGCCACCCCTGGATATCGGAAATTTAAGCAAAAAAGGTGTTTTTTTCATTTCGACTGGGAAAAACTAAATTTCACCACTTTTGCCCCCTTGGAAAAATTTTGGAAAATCCCCTAGTGCCCCCCCTGGAAAAAATCCTTCCGACGCCCATGGGCGTATACTCCGGGTGTGCTAGGTGTGCGGCGCAATCCCTGTGACACTAAACATTACGTGACATTTTCCAGATCGTGCGATCAAGTGAAGAACACAAAAAAGTTACAAAGATAATTATGTACATTCCGTGCCCGAAGGTGAGTGCCATCTCAGGCGCACACCTTGTGTACTCGACTGCTCTTGTATTCGAAGAGACATTTGCGCAAAATGCTTTTGCAGTTGTGAGCTGCGCTGTTCCAGGGCTAAGTGAATTTTCCTCCCCTGCTTGTTTCTAACTTTCTAGCTGACAACTTTGGGTGTGCTACATTCCAGGCGCACACCTGCAGGGCTCGAAAACTCGTAATCGACAAGACATTCGCGCAGAGTCGCAGCTTATTTCTGCAGTTGTGACCTGCACTGTTCCAGTGCTGAGTGGATTTTGCTTCCTTTTTGTTTCGATCTTGCAACCCAGGGTGTGCACTATTCCAGGCGCGCACCTTCTGGACTCAACTGCTCGTATTCAGAGACATTCGTGAATCGTGCAGACTGCTTTTGCAGTTGCAAACTTCGCTGTTGGAGGGATGAGTGTGTTTTACTCCTTGGTTTTAACGAGCAGTCTGATAGTTTTGCAGTTATGATTGGTTGGTCGTAGCGTTTAGTGTATTTTGCACCTACACTTTAAGTTGGAGCGCTGATAGTTTAAAGTCAATACAATGACATATTAAGTTATACAACAGTGAATAAAGAGAGCGCGTATATAATGATATGCATTGTGTCAACAAACTTCGACAATTCGATGGATTTGAAACATGAATTTGACGTCGCCGTTTGACGTCACAAACAGCGCACTTTCACGACTACACGTAACTTTTTTCGTGTTTGCCGAAATAAATTGCTTGACGCAATATGCAAACGCTTATGAAATCAGTACGCAAGCAAGTTGCATTTTCCACAATATTGTTTATTAACGATGTCACAGTTCTAGATGAGAGACCACAGCAGACTCGACAATAAGGTAATCGAACTCATACTCGAAGCATTTACGATTCGTTGGTTTCGGTATTGTGCACAACGCCGTGTACGACACGGCGGTTGGTCTGGCCTACGTTGGAATGTACTTACTGCAATTAAATTAACCTGCTTTCGACACAGCTAGAGAATTTGCACAAAGAATATAAGAGGTGTCCAACTTTTCGAAAAAGCTACGCAACTGAAAATTAAATATTTTTGTCACGTTCAGGAATAGAATCCAATAATCTTCATGTGTTGCCAATCTCAAGATTTCGCCACGTTGATCCACGCGTCAGACAGCTTACCAGATCCATCAAGCGAAGCGAAAGCTTTACGCTATGAGGCATTAACTTTGCATTGCAGTTTTAATTAACGGAAAGCCCTTCGACTTTCAGATCATAAAACGCCATCGTTTTTTCGCAGCTGAGTGACGTCACGCCCGATGATAAGGTATACTATAGCATCTGGTGTAGTTGGCTGCAGGTTCCAAAGAAAATCTTTAAAAATTCTCCGTTTGCTTAATACCATAAAATATCGGTTCTACTGCAAAAAAAACTTTGGTTCACTGCAAACCCAACTGCAAAGGGATTAATACCAACCAATTAAAGCACTGCTGAGAAAGAACAATAGCGTCAGTGAGTTTACCGAAAACGCGTTATTAAGAACATAGGCCGCTGTACGGTCTTTGGTAAAGAGTTAGGGAGCATGAAAAGCGCAACAAATCGGAGTACATACGCCACACGAAAAAGCTCATGAGAACTTCGACGATTTTCTCGCTTTTGCAAACGAGGAAGCAGCCAGGAGACCTGACCGCGGAGAGAAGAGAAATGTAGCAAATGCACAAGAAAAAACGTCGCTGCAAAAGTTTTATTACACTGGAAAAAAATCGAAACAAAATAGTATTTATTTTTTCTTTCCCTTTTTTCCACCTTTCTTGCCCTTTTTTCCGCCCTTTTTCTTCTTCTTGCCGAATGGCCCAAGTTGCTTCGTAACCATCGTGCCTCTCCACCATGCTTGCAACTATAAAAACCATCAACTTGTAAAAAATAAGATCAGTGCGAAACTTCTCGTACGGCTGAACGCCTTGTTTGAACGCACATCAAAGAACCAATTATTGCAGATGACCGGGAGACAGATACTGCCAAACGGAACGAGGAAAAGTTAATGGTTGAAAACCTTTTCGACTTTTTGTAAGGTTTACATGGCGTCGGCCAAGTTGGGCTCAATATTGTTGGAGGAAAAACGTGAAAAATATTTTGCAAAGTTCGCGCTTCATTTCACCAAAATTGACTGAAACCAATGTCAGAAAACCAAGTTAAACAATCTACTTTTTTCGTGCCCGTCCTGCTTTCCAACGCCTACAACTAAGTTACCTACTCTGATAGCAGAGTCAAGTTCCAGTTGTTCTTGTTCTTTCCGGCGACGTTCTTTTTCCTTCTCGATGCGATCTTCTACCACGACGTGCTCGTATTCTGCGTATTTTCGCGTCAATTCCTGGACAAAATAAAGTGGTAAACTTTTTTCTCGCAGGCAGCTTTGCTACGCATTATGAAATTTCTTCACGAAGATACAAAACCTGCAAACGTTCCAGGTCGTTTGCTTTCGATGTCTTTAAAACAGTGAGCTCATGTTGTTTAGCTTCCACGTCTTTGTCGTACTTCTCCATCCAGAATTCAACTTTACTTTCCAGCTCCTTAAAAGTTTAATAAAAAATCCGAGCAATCAGATATAGTCAGTGATAGCCGCTATAGACACGCGCATGATTCGACAGAACCAGATGTGCTCCTTTATCAGAAAGCTTAATGCACCGATGTTTGGAAACATTACCTTTGAGATTTAAATCTGACATTGCATTGCGCTTGTGTTTCATTAAGTTTCTTTTTCCATCAACCAGTACCGGGAACAGAGAACGAAATCTGTTATTTATCTGCCACATTGCGAAGGGCACTTAAAGATAAAATGTGCATCCATCTATCTAAGCCACTTCACACAGAGTTTTGACTTTTTACTAATTTATTTTTGTAATTTCAAAGCCTAAGCTGAAAGTGAACACCGCTATTAAGTATCAAATCGTTAAGTAATGGCTGGACACCAATAAACGATTGCGATACCACTGTAACTTCTGGGACTCACCGCGTATAAATTGCGTTTTGGCCGCAGGTTGTCTTTAAAATGTCAAGTTATTTCTGGTTTTTGGTATAGCTCTCATAATGCAAAGAATTGTTGACCAACTTTCGTGGTAAGTTTCTCACTGGTTGGTTAGTTATTCGGCATAACGTATTCACACAATTAGCTGAGCATGCATCTTGTCTCGTGGAAGTTTTGACGACGTCTGCGTCGTGGTTCTGCTTCCAAGTATGAAGTTGCAATGCATTTACAGCAGCGATTAAGATCCAAGACATGCAACTAACTTAGNTCGATCGTTAGGGTATCACATAGCAAGAAACCCAAAGATGTAGCGCTTGAGCTAGAACCCGGGTACCGACATTATAAACCTTGCNCTATAGACGTTGTTTCAACCAGCAAACTAGTTTCAACGCAAGATAGGCTGTTCTTGTTTTGAAGCCAGAATCGAATTCATCGGCGAGCTTGAGTTAATCAAGCTGCTAGTCTACTGATAGAGGATAGATGTTTCATTGAAGACCTTAAACATCACCTCTCAGTGCAATCCACCCCCATCAACCTGCCAAACAACGATTCCGACTTGGCAACAACTTCGATTGAAGTGGGACAAAATTTCTTCCTAATCGCTAATCTAAATCGATCAACTTCTTCTGTAAGTTCAACTAAAGGCAACACCAAGTCGTCGCAGTGGCTCCCACAACATAACTGCAACAACAATTCTGCCAGGCTTCGCTACAACATGGTGGCTCAGCCCTATCAGCAAAGAAGTGGGTCCAAAACTTTTTTCAGGATTAGCACTATCAAATGTCGTCCTAGCGTTAGCGTGACATTTTAACAAGCCATTCAAACAAGCAAGAACGAGAAGATCAATGTCAAAGCATTTTCAAACATATCTTTTGCTGTTTAACAAACGCGCATATATACTTTTGCAAGGGGCGTTTTGTATTGAAAAAAAACTGCTGCTTGGCTTGGTACAGTGTTGATCAAGAATCGTTACATCACAAAAAAGAACCACCCAGCACGATAGTATAGTGCCATTCGCTGAGAACCAAAATTGCAAATGCACTTAAACAATTAGAATTAGGCGCATGACAAACAGCACCAAACATCTCAGTGTTCTTACCGCCTGGTGGAGTTTCAAATATTGTTCGATTTCACTGTGAGTTCGATCTTCTTCGTCGATCTTCAGCTTTAGTTCCTTTAAAAAAACGAAAAAATGCCAATTAGTGTGAAACTCAGAAAAGTGTCACAAAATGTTTCATTAGATATCTCTACTTTGCGTTTCGCCGAAATAAACAATAGCTGAGTGGCACAGAGGGTTGAGAAGACGCCTCCCAAGCTAGTGCACTCTTCCTGGTCAGGTCACATCGAAGACTTGAGAAACGGTTCATGTGACCTGTCCAGGCTCGTGATCGGGTCAATGGCTGGGTGCGAGGGAAAGCTTCACGTGCGGTGTTGTCATTGGCCTGCCACCAACGCAACATTTACTGCGAATGTAGTCACGTGGTCCCAGCGTAAGTGGAGGTGGGTGCCCATAATCCACTAGTGACACTTCAAAGGGAGAATAACCGAGCACGATGAAACTTTTCTTTGAATGTAAATAACAAAAACTAAGCTATCACTCACAACACTTATTCTTCGCCATGGAATATTTAAATGCCGTCCCTTCAACGGCGTCAGGTTTCGATTAACCCTCAGACCCCAAAAGGCTGACAGCTAACGGCGTAGTATTTCAAAAGCGAACAGCAAGAGCCGCACGTCCTAATGAGATCTTGCTTGGTCTTACTTTGCATCAATAGCAAGTGGTTAAAAAATAATCCATTGTAATTCAGCAGTTATAGAAACGAAATTACGAAAATTGAAAACACAAAAGTTTTTTATTAAAAATGGTATCACTCTTGATTCATTCAAAAAATGCAAGACCAGTTGGTGACAAGCGTGTGTCGTGCTCCAAAGAAAATTTTCAAGAACACACAAGGGCAGAAGCGAAGCTGCAACATAAGATAAACGTTGGTTATTACAATATTGGAAGTAGTAGAAGTATACAACGTTGGAAGTAGACTGGCAAAATGAATTGCAGAACTGGATTCACACGTTTATTTCTTCTACAAAAGAATTTTTTTAATGATTTTAACAATGTTGGCCAATCAGAGCATGCTGGCCATCTACTAGCGCAAGACCGGTCATAAAAAAAGCCTGCCACAACTTTTTCAGCGGATTATCTGAGTGTGCACCTACTGTTTAGAGACAACGAGATTACTCAGGAAATCTGAGAAAAAACACGCATCTTCATCTCAAGTAACTATGAAAAAAGTGTGAGGACGCGTTCCCGCCCCACTACACCCCTGGGGGTAACTAAGAGCATTGCTGGATCTTTCATCAATCCATTTAAAATGCGGCGTTGCTCGAGATATTGATCCTATGTATCAATCAAACATACTCCGCAAATGCAATAGAATACAACAGTTCTACCGGCAAACGACCACGGTGGAAACCGATAGAAAGTTGTGGAGCTTTCAGATAGCTGCTCTAGGATTTTATTCAAAAAAAATTGGGCGACGAACACCAAGACATTTTGCAGTTTATATTCTTTTTTAATTACAAACTTCCCGATTTTCAAGCTTTCGAGGCAACCACATCAAATTGTTGGACGCAGAGACCTCACCTCAATCTGTTGTCTCAGTTTCTGTTCATTCAAATGGCACCTTTGTTGGTTCTGATGTACTTGGTTTTCAGCGTTTTTCTTGACATACTTTCCTTCCATGTTGCTCTTTGCTTTCATTTCCTGACAATATACGCCACAGAAAAGCGTAAGCGTCGGATGTGTCATACATTTTCATCATTTTTGCAGAAACTAAAACCTCACAGTTTACAGCTTCTGAAATTTATATTTGACCATATACAAGTCTGCATTGTTTAGAAACCAATACAAGTGTAACGATAATTACCCTCTTTACACTGCTCTGTTATCGCATTCGCGTTGGATTGGGAATCCCATAAATCATTCAAGCACGACCGTGAGTTGCTTGAGCACGCATCGAGCTGCTTGAGCGCGCATTGTTTCAACCACATGCGATTCAGCGAATCCAACTAGCAGAGGTAGGTTGGGAATCCGATGATAAGGGATTCGAGAGGATAAGAGGTTATTGAATAGGTGGTTTGTATGAAGTCTTGTGCAACCTTTTCTGTACTTGTTTGATGCTAAAACCACTACCGTGGAACAGATCAGCCTATTCAAGCTAATCTGTAGCAAAAATGACGGATTAATTTAAGTTTTGCCTGTAGGCTAACTACACCTAGCTAGGGAAACAATCAGCAAAATTGAATCGGTTGAGCAAACTGGAAGATCATTCGGTAGGTTACAGGACATCAGATATTGGGCTGAAGGACTATTACCCCAATACTGATTAATAGGTTTTCATTACAGCTGAGCTTGGTATAGTAGAGTGATTCGACCTCTGTGCAAAATATGCAGCTCCATATTGGAAGTGGATGACTTCAGTATAGGCTACACTTTGACCTTTGTATCCCAGTTATGTGGCTATGATTTCCTCAGTTCATAATGGAACACATGGAGTAGCATAAAATGCGCAGTAAAAGTTTGTGGAATAGGCTACAGTTGCAATTTGGTGAATTGCAGTAGCCTACCCACTGTTCATAGATTACTACTTACGAAGTGCTGTGAGCCCTCAAATTTGAAACTCTGTTGTATCGTACTGCAGAGACCAGACTGGCTAATGATCGTGACTGAAATCGCCACTTCCTAACTTCCATTTCCTGCCCTGTTGAAGCTGTTCAAATTCTACTTGAAGACTGCAATTACGATGCGATGCGGTTTTAATGACTTCATCACCCAGCAATTCTCCACGATTTTCTCTGCTGGCTGTTATTTTTTGGACAACACTAAATAAAATCACATCTCGGCGATTCCAACAACACCTACAAAAACACCTTTGTGTAGTGGAATCAACTTTCATCTTTTCATTTTCACCTATTCCCCAGCTTTCGCAATACCATAGGCCAGGGTTTCTTAACCTGGGGTGCTAAAATCAATTCCAGGGGGTGCTGGGGAAGGTCACATATATGGCGTAAAATGCGTTTGTCCATGAGCTTTCCTTTATTTTCTTATTGTTTTTGTCAATGCTATTGTCATAATTGCTGTTTTTGTTTTGGAGAATGAACCAAGCATATGATCAAGATGTACTGCACTTGTCTTCACCTTATCCTGACAGTAACCAGGTGATAGCCAACGGTAAGGGGTGCTGGACTGCTTAGGCGTGACCAAAAGGGGTGCTGAGGTACAAAAAGGTTAAGAAACGCTGACACAGGCCAAACGCACGAAGCAAACTTTTGAGTCCTTGCAGTGTAAAAACGCTCCAATCGAGTTCGCAAGTGCGTTCACGAAGGCAAGCCAAGGGCGACGAATCGCTCACGTGTCAATCCGATAACAGTGCAGTGTAAAGTGGGTAACTGATAGTTCTCAAGTTGGATAAAAAAGGGCTGAATTTACATCATTATACTAAGATGCGCAACGTTTTTCAAATAGGTTCCTGTTCCTACTGCTGAGACTTCATGGATATTGGCAACCACCGATGTTGACGTAACGGTGAAATTCCAGCTGCCCGGAATTAGTCACTGGTACAGTTCCGATGCTATAGCATCGCTCGATTCCCGACTTCCATTCGTGGTGCCTGCCTTGCACTTCGACCCTGTCGGCTTCACAGGGTTGCATGAGTTCAACACTTCCAGGCAGATCAAAACTTTTGCGATGAACACAAAATATTTTACGAATTTTTCGAACCACGAGAAAATGAACTGTATCCGAGAAAATGTGCTCTTCACCCCAGCAAAACATCTTCGTTTGGCTGAAGCGACGTTCTTCTAATTTAACTTATAATACGGAGTTAGCACTACGTACGTACTCATCAGAGAGTTTTCCAGGGGCGTAAGTAGCAAACAGCACGCCAAAAATATTTTAACAGCCACAATAAAAGACTAAGAAAGCGTGCTTCAACGTACAAAGCACTGAGCTATAAAGCACACAAATGCGCAAACTAAAATTCCGCACTGACGTATGCATGTGAAACTTCGTACAAGTTTTACTGAAAAGCGAAGTGTTTCCCCATACACGCATTTATTGCACGTAAATAACCTGGAGCTGGTCTTTCAGGTGGGCAATCATTTCGTTTCTTTGTTGAATTTGCAGCTCTTTTTCTTTTTTCACATCTCCAAGTTCTTTTTGCAACATTTTGATTTTGCGCCTTCCTTGTTCTTCCCTGGTGAAGCACGTATCAGGTTTACTTGAAGGGGATTTCTACTTTATGAGCAAAAAGTCAAGTAGAAATTTAATTTCTAAACATTCTACTCAACGTGCAACTGTTGAAAATCTGTTAAGTTTCACTTTTGCCACAACACATTTAAGCTATTGTGTGATGGATGCCACCTTGTTTTGAAAGCGAGTGTATATGTCTTAGAAACTGCAAAATGGTTTCAAATGTCCAGCAAGTATCGTTTTCCAAAAAAGCAAGCAGTTCCCTGAGACATTGCTGAAAACATTGTAAAAANATGCGCCATTATAATTCCAAGAATTTCTGGAATACTGAAATTTCACATCAGTGTAAGAGCAACAAAGTGTAAGTTTGTAAGTATGCAAGCTTACACTTCTAACTGAACGCACAGACTCATACTGTAAACATGGGCATCAGAAAGGGGAGGCAGGGGGGCAAAGGACCCCTGGATTTTGAAATTAGGTATTTCCTATTAAGTGTTTTAGTAAAAACTGTTTATCTCTTAGTTTCGAGTTGTTAAAACGAAATTTCACAACTGTTGGCCCCCCAGTAAAAAATCCTTGACCACCCCTGGGAAAAACCACTATTGCCCCACTCCTGCTGGAAAAAAATTTCCGACGCCCATGACTGTAAACAGTTTATTCACAATCTCTGGGTGGCTTTCGGATGTG
>JGI24159J19872_10008710_pt1 | contig 13290 bp, 17 predicted proteins | sample Ectturendosymbi4_FD_19872 | JGI IMG/M metagenome (IMG submission 19872) | reverse complement strand
AAATCATCTAAATAAACAGCAAACAAGTATGGACTCAGTACTCCCCCTTGTCTAACCCCATTAGACACATGAAACGGTTCAGAAAAATGCTTGCCCCATTTCATTTGCATCATTTGCTCCTTGTACCAATGTTTCAGTAGGCGCACAAAATACATTGGGACCTTTGTTTGAAGCAGTTTTTCAAATAATTTCATGTTGTACTCGATCGAATGCTTTCGAGGCATCTAAAAACACCGCATGCACAGATGAACCATGGGTTACAAAGTATGAGGCAGTTTGCTTCAACAAAATGTAGATTGATCAGTACTATGACCAGCCTTAAATCCAAACTGATTTTCTGTGGTACCAAGGAAGGGAGAAATGCTAGATAATATGAAGTGCTCGAGTAGGTTTGGCACTACTGTGGCTACTGCCACTGGTCTGTAATATGATGTGTCAGACATATTCCCTTTCTTGTTTTTGCATATGGGAACTATTGTTGTGTTTAAATAAGATTGGGTATATACCCGTGAACAATACACATATCAAACAGTTCACTGAGAAAAAAACGCAGAGTTTCATCTGCATACAGCAAGTGCTCTACAGAAATACAACCAGGCCCTGGAGCTTTGTTCAAGGGCACCTTTTGAAGAAGTGATGTCAAGAAGACAAAAGAACACATGGGCATTTCAAGACCCTTATAGATCTCCTTGCAGTCTATGCTGTGTTCCACAGACCCTGCAGACCCATTGGCAGAGTTTTCAGAGTTTAATATTCCCTTGAAATAGTCTTTCCACATTTTAACAATCTCTGAACCACCATTTGCCCCTCCAACCAATGTTTGTAGTGATGGGGGTCTGTTTTTTTATTAATCTTTTGCCAAAACGACTTATTGGTTTTATCAGCCTGTAGTGCTGCTGCTAGGCCATTGGCCTTATGTTTTTCAACATCTTTGCGGCATTGCCGCAATGAATATTTGAAATCTTTTTTTGTGTTAGCCATGTTCCTGTATATACCACCAGTCTTGGGTCTACTGCAGTTTACCGATAGCCGGACTGCTTTAGAAATTTGGTGTTTTGATTTGACCACCGAGTTCCAGCCAGGAATGTTAAATTTACCTTCATTCTTGTTACCTGTTGTTTTAATTGCAGAGGATGCAGCAGCCAGCAGAGCACTGGCTAGCTCTGCATACAAGTTTTCTATTTCTTCCAGCTGTTTCTCATTGTACAAGTTTTGACAGTACCTAACCTCTGTGGGCAACTGCAGTTGATCAATTAGGTTTTTGCTTTCATGGTAGTAGTCCTCTCTTTCCTGGTGGGCCGTAACCTTAAGCCAGTCAATTCGTCTTGGCTGGTGCTCCATCACCTCATCATCAAGTTCAGAAAGGTTGGAGCACTGAATGCTGACTGCGACAGCCCGATGATCAGAAAGTATGCACTCGGTTAGCACATCCATATTGAATATTGCTTGATGCACTGAGAAGGATGAGACAAAATGGTCTATCCAAGTAGTTGTGTTATGTGCATCACTAATGTATGTGAATGTATCCTGGGGTAGTAGTGCATAATCAGAAATGATCAAATCATTTTCCATACAAAAGTCTTCTATCAAACCACCAAATGTATTTGTGGCTCCAGCATTGAAGTCCCACACAAAACAAATATTTGGGCATTGCAGCTCCTCACATAATTATTTCATTTTGCCCAAGTATGCTAAAAATTCGTCAGTATTCGCTCTACTGCAGTATGGTAGGTACATATTAATCAAACACAACTCTGATTTTTTTGAAAACACTCTTAAGTCAGTGCGTCTTTAAAATTACCACACAGTAGGAATTTATTACAAATCTCTATCGGTTGGATGCCTGTGGTCGAGGCTTCTCTGACACAATCATTCCTTCATCAATACCGGTTTTAGTGGTAGCAAGTCGGAGACTATCATTCAGTGTTTCGTCTGCCATTCGTTTTCTGTTTTTAGATTTGACTTGCTTCATCGTAGAAAATTTACTCTCACACACGTAAATGTCCAAACATTGCGGAGATTTGTGTATTGCTGCCTCGCCGTCTTCATTGCTTGATCATTGAAATTCTTATTGCTTCCGCGAGCGGTAGTGGCTGATTGCTCCCTGGAGTGTATATATCACGGCAAGGTTCGAACGCGCCGTTTTTAGTAATTTATGGACCAGCCCGTGGTCTAGTGGTAAGTGCGTCCGCCCTCCGGTCGAGAGTTCGATTCTCGGCCCGGTCTTCCCAAGACTTTGAAAATTGGCACTGTAGCCTTCTTACCAGGAGCACGGTGTCCAGAAGAGCTGCAGGGAACACATCCAGAACACAAAACAGCACACGAGTTAAATGAAAGCTGACATTGTGTCAACTCAGTCGTGGCGCTACAAGACCACTGTCGTTATAAAGCGCCATCAACAAAACACCATCTATAATAAAAAAAGTAATTACTGGCATTTGTGTGAGGAGAGAGTTTGTCGGGAGGAGTGAAGGTTGCTGCTGTGTTCCGTCAGATTTGAGAGATAAAGGTTGCAGTAGCGGTTGATTGCTTGTTTCCATTTTTGCAGAGTTTGTGTTTTTTGTGCCTGGTGTTAAGTTTTTATGGTTTAGGTCCAATTAATTTTCAGTATAAATTATTGCTTCTCAAATATATCCAGCATAACCTCCGCTGGTGTTCGTAGGTGTGACGAACACCTCACAATGGACGAGGATTCGCTAGAATCNACTCATTATTACAGAGAACGCCCGTCGCAGTTACCACGAAAACATTTACCACAAAAACGTATGCTTTAAAGCCAAGCAGACAGAAACCTAAAATCGTTCAGTCCTATTTTCATCGACAACTGCTTGAAGAAACGTGCAGGGTTTATCAGTCTTATCTTACATAAGCCAATGGCAATTTGGTCGTCACCTGCGCTAGTTCACAGTAGAAAAAAACCTTGGCCAGTTGTACAAGCCTCTCTGACGGCAAGCAATCATTTCCAATTGCTGCCTCGCTACGTCAGCCGGCAGAAGCCAAAGACGTTATATACGGGGTTCCACCATACCTTAAAGAAGAAGATATCTTAGAGTCGCTCCAAACACAAGTTAAATACGTCAAACGATTTAAACACAAACATCGAGAGGAAAATGCCTTGCGTGACCCTTCCACAGTCCTTCCCCATTTTATCAAGTCGGAACTTCCCCCTAAAATCAGGATAGGGTACTTGAATTTTAAAAGCAAACAGTACATTCCAAAACCGATAAGGTGCTTAAAATGCAACCGTTTTGGCCACGTTGCATTTCACTGTAAAGGAAAGGTGTTCCAAGTGACACAGTTGTAGCCTATCTTTAAAAGACCCGACTGATAATTTGGAAGTAGTGAATAAACAATATTTAGATTTGATGCTTCATCGAAAAACATTTAATTATCTAAATGTAAATGCACAAGAAAATTTAAATATCAACACGAGGCAACTTGCAAATTTAAGCTTTCCAACTTTGCCTGAACATTGTGCAACGAACGAATATGTAGACAGAATGTTTAATCGTTTGAGAAGTGACATGTTGAGTAGAGCCGCTACTTCACAACCTGACGAGTCAACATCAAGCACCACTGAATAAAAAAAGTTAACGAAATTTTTTATCATAATATAAATGAAAGTTCAACAAGTTCAACTAAAAAAGATATCAAGATTTCAAGACATACAATGGTTGCTGTTTCAAAAATGTAAAAACTCCAGGTCTTACTCATATGAACAAAAAGCAAATGTGGAAAATAACTGAAAGAAAAGGGCTTATTGAAAAAGCAAATGAATTTGAAAACAATCGAGAGAAACAAAGGAGATGTGTGAGAAAAAAGAAATCACCTTTTAGATCACTTAAAATTACTGACCTTGAAACAGATGAAACAAAATATTTTTAATCTTTGACAGAAGCTGCAAGATATTATGGAAAATGTTACACCTTTTTCACATATTACAATGGAAGAGTTTGCGTAATTTGAATGGACAAAATAAAAAATCAATGTAATTATCAATTAATATTTATTGAGATTATCAATCTTGGGTAAAAGATTGATAATCTTTTTAGATTAAAAAAATTTTTACCATGTAACAAAGAACATAAAAAATACGGGAACTGTAAAATACTTGCCACAAGTTGCTAAAAGATCAGATTAAAAACTATTCAAAGCTTCGAAAAGAAGCTTTGCAAACGCTTTTGAGATAACGTGTTCCAAGAGACGTCTTTATTGAAGAAATTCAAAGACCGAATCGAGAAGAATTTATCTGAAGATTAAGCGCAGCGAGTGGAGCTGGGCGTGAGTGTGAACGGGTGAACGAACAGATAGGTCGAGGAAACGCTGGAAACATTCTGCAGGATAGTGAAAATCCCGAAATTAACCAACGTAATACTTTCCCCTTCAACGTCGAAAAAAAGGGTTAACGCAAAAACTGGGAAAATGGGGTAACTGGTTGTTGCGATTTGTTCCAGAACCTGTAAAAAGACCAATCAACAATGCTTGGGAAGCCTTCAAGAAGAAAGTCATGAACTTGTATCTGAAAAAATCAATGTTTGAAGAAAGCAAAAAATCTGCTTTGAAAGGTTTTGCAACACAGAATACCATCAAAGCACCTAAAAAGCACAACCTTTGATTTCAAGATGTTTTTGATGGCTGTGAAACAAAAGCTCTTGAAAAATTCAAATCTCAGGCAAAGGTCACAATTGTTTTGAGAGCAAGACTGGAAAACGCCATTCCTGCAGCTATTGACAAAACCATTGTTGAAGCAAGACTATTTCAGTCAAAAACAGAAATTGTTCTCGAGTCTACAAATTTAGATCAATTGTGGAATGTTTTGTCTGAACAGGTTCTTGTGAACTTGGTGGTTTTTCAAATGAATGGATCTGGATGGACCTTCATTCGATTGTGTCACTTGGAATTCACACAGTGAGATATAGCCCTTCGAGAGGAAGCTCATGCGTTCCACTGCCAAAGTTTCTTGCAGACAAAAAAGCTTTGGTTAACGTGAAAAATTCTGATAGCCAGTGTTATGGTGTGCTTCCAGAGCATTGAATCCAGTTGAAATCCACCCTGAACAAAGATCAAAAAATTTGCGAGAACAAGCAGAATCGCTCATTTTGGTGGAATCAACTTACCAATAAAATTGATATACATAGGCAAATTTGAGAAAAACAATCCTGAGATTGCTGTGAGCGCCCTTGGTTACGGAAACCAAAATATCTTTCCGTTGAGAATATCAAAAATGGACAGAAAAACAAACGGAGTGAGAACTGTGAATCTATTACTTCTCGAAGAGAAATATTATGTTTTAATCAAAAATTTGTCAAGATTTTTGTCAAGTCAAACTTCAAAGCATAATCATAAAAATTTTTTCTTAAGATGCTTGAATCATTTTTCAAAGAAAGAACTGTTGGAGAAACATCTTGAATATTGTCAGAACCTTGAGATGGTGAAAATAAAGATGCCGATAAAAGGCACACGCAGTTCAATTTTAGAGTTCCAAAACCAGAAGCATTTAATGAGAGTTCCAATTACAGTTTGTGCTGATTTAGAACGTTTCACAGAAAAAAATTGATACTTGTCAGCCAAACTCAGAAAAAAGTTACACGAAAGCTTATTAAAGCATGAACCTTCGGGTTTCTGTTGCTATATTGTTTGCAATGGAAAGAAGCTTGAACCTGTTCTGTATACTAAATAATCTGAAGACGAAAATATTGGTGAAATATTTGTGAAACAACTTCAAAAAGATATTGAGCAAGTTTGATCATCTGAAGTGAAATCAGTGGTAATGACAGAGGAACACAGACTTAATTTTGAAAAAGCAACAAAATGCTGGATTTGTGAAAAGGATTTTATTGAAGGTGATAAAAAAGTAAGAGGCCATTGCCGTTATTCAGGTCGTTTCAGAGGTGCACCTCACAATAAATGTAATAATGTAATAGTTTGCTTCGAAAATCAAAGTTCGTCCCAGTGATATTTCATCATCTGAGCGATTACGATTCACATTTGTTTGTGAAAGATTTAAAAGGAAATATGGACTGTATACCAAATACTGAAGAAAAATACATCAGTTTCTCTAAAAGTATTTATAATAACAAAAAGAAATTTAAATATAACATAAGATTTATTGACTCGTTTAAATTTATGGACAGCAGGCTTGACAAACTTGTGAACAACCTCAAACCGAATCAATTTAATCATGTACAACAAATATTTGGTGAAGACTGTGAACTTTTGTTGCGAAAAGGTGTATTTCCATACGACTTGTTAGATTTTTTTGAAAAATTAAATGAAACAAAACTTCGAAAGAGACATTTTATCCAATGTTGAATAACAGCGAATCTTCAGATGAAGACTATGAACAAGCGCGAAAAGTTTGGAAGCATTTTGAGATGCAAACTATGAGAGATTATCATGACCTTTACTTAGAAACAGATGTTGTTTTGCTTACTAACGTGTTTGAGAATTTGTGAGACCTATGCTTGAAAAATTACAAGTTTGACCCAGCATGGTATTTCACCGCACCTGGAATGGCTTGGAGTGCTTGTTTGAAAAACACTGAAGTTCAACTTGAGTTGTTAAGTGATCTAGATATGTTGCTGATGATTGAAAAAGGCATTCACGGCAGCGTTTCAATGATATAAAGACGATATTCCAAGGCAAACCAGAAATATATGGGCGAAAACTTTAATCCAGATGACAAATCAGTATATATTGTGTATCTGGATGCAAACAACTTTTACGCCTAAGCAATGAGTCAACCTTTACCCGTTCGTGATTTCAAGTGGATGACTGAAGATGAACTTCAAAATTGGAGACAATTTTCAGACCAAGAAGGAAAAGTTTGCATTCTTGAGGTTGATTTGGAATATCCGCAAGAACTTCACGATTTTCACAATGAGTATCCTTTAGCGTCAGAAAGACTTATTGTGAACAAAGTTGAAAAGCTGATCCCAAAGTTACGTGGCACAACAAAATACGTAATCCATCATGAGAATTTGAAACAGTATTTGTCTTTGGGTATGAAATTCGAAAATATTCACTGCGGTATCTCGTTTTACGATGAGGCTTGGATGAAATCTTACAGTATATTGAACTAAACACAAAACTTCGAACAAAATCTTCTGATGTGAAGAATGATTATGAAGAAGATTTTTTCAAACTTATGAATAATTCTGTTTTCGGAAAGACAATGGAGAATATTAGAAAACGTGTGAACGTTAGACTAATTAGAAATGAAACGTTTGCGAAAAGTTTGGTTTCAAAACCAAATTATGCGTGTACGAAAATATTTGATGAAAATCTTGTCACTGTTCACATGAAAAAGACAGAACTTGTTTTCAGCACACATGTTTATCTTGGGATGAGTATTCTTCATATTTCAAAGCAATTGATGTATGACTTTCATTTCAATTATATTAAAAATAAATATGGAGAAAATTATAAGTTATTGATGACCGAACACTGATAGCTTTATGCATGAGATTAAAACAGACGATTTTTACAGAGACATAAAAGACGATATTTCAGAAAATTTTTAAAGCATCAAACTTTCATGAAAGTCATTCGTCTGGTATAAAAATAATGAATAATAAAGTTATTAGAATGTTTAAAGATGAAGTGGGTAGAAAAATCATTTCAGAATTTTGTTGGTTTACAGCAAAACTCTATACTTTTAAAATCTTTGATGAAAAGGAAATTTAGAAATGCAAAGGTTCGAAAAAACCTGTCGTTTAAAATAATATAAACTTTGTGGATTACAACAAGTGCTTTTTTCACAAAAAGAACAGCTGCGAAAAATGAATGTGGTTCGTAGTCATAGACATGAATTTTTTACAGAAGAAATTAACAAAGTTGCTTTATCAGCAAACGATGATAAACGAATCATTTGTGAAGGTAAAATCAATACGCTTTCTTATGGACATTATTCAGAGTTAAATAAAGATGTTTTGTGCTATGCCAGACAATTTAGACACGGACGCTAACGCGAATGAGAATGATGAAAAGAAATTTCATTCTTATCTGTGGACAACAAAAAATTAAAATACACATTAACAAACTTTTGTTCAAGTTTGGGAGAGACTGAAAAAAAAACAAACCGATTGATGTTGCTTTTTCTGTTTGGCAGAGTGTGTGTCGTCTGTCATTGTAAAAAGTAAAACCACCAAAAGACTGTGAAACAAATATTTCAATTTAAATGATCATGACAACACAATTGATTGTCCTTATAAGTTAAACGGACAACGCGGCGGAACTTTGGCTCATGCATTTTACCAAGTGCAGGACAAATTTGTGGAGATAACTTTGACATCGAGAACTGGGTGACAGGGAAAATGAGCCCTGGAACTGGAAATGGGAAAAATTTATTTTCAGTCTACGAACACAGATTAGGACATTCACTTGGATTGCTACACAATTCTATCGATAAAAATTATGTGGTGGCACCTTTTCACAAACATGGGTTTTCAACTGAAAGCAAACATGAGATACTTTCTGAAAATGATATTAAATTACTTCAAGAAATATATGGCAAACCAAAGACTGTTGAAATGAGAGCGGTGTTAACTTCAAAAAAGCAAAAGTCATGAATAGAAAGATTGAAAAAGATTCTAAGCCAGAAGAAGTCAAGATTTTTTTTACTCTGAAGACGAGATTTTTTGGTGGAAACAGTGGAAACGGGGATGAGGGTTCTGGGGACTCTGAGGATTTTGAAAGACAATTTCAAAAGCTGCTGACGAAACTTGCGAATATGCATATGGATGATTCGTCGAAAAATGGTTTGGGGTTGGCGAAGCGGGTGAGGGTCTAACAGACTGTGTCTAACAGAAGTTGATAGGTGTGGGAAAATGTTTTTTTGAAGCTGCGTAGCCGTGAAGCTCTTTAAGGATTAACTTTCCCCAATAAATGATACCGCTCACGATCATGAGAACAATGGTTTGTTGTTGTGGTAGTAGATACAAAGAGCTGTTTTCTAAGACGAATACCAGCTTTCTCTCTACTTTAAAAAATACAAAAAACAGAGAGGTAGATGGTCTTGTACCGGGATCAGTAGGGGTGAAGAGCTGTTTGCTGATAGTTCTAACACACAACCAGCTTTCTTAACATTTCTCTACAATCGTTTACATTTGTTTCCATTTTTCTTCATTTCTTCACATTCATTTACATTTACCAACATTTTTCAACATTTCATTACATTTCTTTGAAATAGAGTGAAAATTGGTCTTGAACAAGAACGAAGTAGAACTAAGAAGGGGTGAAGAGCCTTCTTCTGGTACAAGACAAGCTATCTCTCTGTTTTTTGTAGTTTTTGAAGCAGAGAGGAAGCTGGATATAGTCTTACAGTAGAGACGGCTCTTTGTATCTACTTCGATAGCCACCACAAAGGGGCGCATTTTCATCAGTGGGGCGCATTTTAAGGGGGAGCCACAACCGTTTGGGGGGAAGTTGCCCCAAACTTCCCCCCTGGATCGGCCACTGAATCCTTCGGTACATGAAAATCGACGGGAAGTAGGCAAAAGTCGAAGAGTCATTTCTCTGTATCATTGCGATGAACGAAAAAAGAACGGAAAGAGATTACAGCAATTATTTTCCATCAATGAGAATCGGATGAAATCAACACACAAGATTGTCGTGGACAAGTATTTGAAATTGCCATCGTAATCGCGGGACATCCATCTGGTGTTCCAAAACGTATGAGGGAAGTGAATACAAAAGCTGTCTTCGTGACATGACCGAGTCACTTAACTAAATTTGACTGGTGCGCATGCTGCATCAGTAGGAGTTAGTTCTGTGGCACTTTTGGGACATTAGATGGGTCATTTCCTCTTTTTTAATCAATTCATCGGTGGACTATACCAACTTTCAAAGCTTGTCAAATTGGTTATTGAACAACGTTGGAGTAGCCGCGTCGATGCGGTAAATTTTCTAAGAAATCATTCAACCATTTCGTGCTTGCCTTGGAACGATTGACAACAGAAAACACAAATGCGAATTTAGATGCAGCGTTAATTCTGAATTCGTTTGACATGTCTTGCCAGAAATTGGCAATACTCAGAAGTACCTCCGAACTACTGAAAGGACTGAATTTACAGCAGTGTGACATCAAAGTTCAGGCACTGAAAACAGCTTTTGTTGAAGATAGGACAAAGTAGTGAAAGATGCGATATTGTATCCAAGGGAATTTTGTCTGATACAGAAAGGAGCATGGACCACCGGATTCGAAAAAAGAAAGTGTTTACAAAGGTCCAACGATGCAGCTCAAATTGACCCACATATCCGCTTCCTAGGCATGCGCAGAAGATCTTTTCACGGTTGGCTGAGTACGATGATCTTATCAGAGGGACCCTTTTTAGCCTTGCCTCGGGCCCCCAACCCTTAGTCACCACTGCTTGTAAATATACTTTTGTGCTATTCGCATCTGCAAATCTGTAAATGAACTTAAATTGGTGAGAGCCTTATATCAGAGTTGTTTCGGCTTGGCCACCTAAAATGTCAGGTCGCGCCGGGAGACCAGAACAGTGCTCATACAACAACTAGGCTGACCTCTGTCTTCGTAGCGTGTAGTGTTAACAGCAACTCGGTGCTATCCGCAGCCAAACTCCAGCACAACTTCTTGTACCCTACAATGGCTTACCCACACCTAAAACGCTACACTAGACAGGTTGATGCACGAAATATCTACTAAAATCGAGTACGTTCATGATATTTCTAGGAAATATGCTTTTGCGGCTCCTAAAATTTCTTAGATGACAAATATGAATGCCAGTTGACTATCGTTGATGAAATCTGTAAAGAAGAGTTTATTGCCGAAAGGAACAGATAACAACATTTTGTTTAGGCTGTTGAAACCAAAAAGAACTAAATAGTGCGCTCGAATTACTTCAGTTCATTCAAAGTTTTAACCTCAGTAACACTTTTCCAAACATAACTCTTGTGCTTCGTGTGTTCCACACAAGTACGATTAGTGTTGCAAGCTGGCAAAGCCCTTTGTTCAAACTAAAGAAGATCAAAAATTATTTTAGAAGAGTCAGAGGATGTTAACCGATTTCCCGATTCTTTAAACTTTGACGTGGTGATTAAAGAGTTTTCTCAGAGGAAAGCAAAATTCAACATATAGCAGTAAAATTGCTCGCGTGAATTGCGTTCGTGCTGTAGCCTAGCCTTAGAACTTCGATCTGTGTGATCCGTTGTGCAAGTTTTTGAATCCAAGTAACCCGTCTTCGGTTCACGTCGCGTAAATATTCACTGATGTTGATTTTGAGAATACTTAGGGGGCAAGTGTTACAACCGTTCATGGCGGGGCTAGTATCGAGTATACCACTGGAGAGAAGTAGTCAAACAGAAGTTTGCTTGGCATGAGGAAAAAATCATATTTTCGAATCGGGTTGTTGCGTTTTCCTCTGCATCATAAGAGGTGTGTTGTTTCAAAGAAGCACGGTGACTCAATTCAGTCTATGCCAAGTGTCAGTTAAGTTGCATTTAAATCTTGATAAGCATACGGCAGTTAAGGCTACACCAGGGCTACCACCACAAACGAAGATAATAGCGTTGAAGCCGAAGGCAAGTTTGTTACATTTCACATGAAAAGTTCAATCACGCAGTCAGTTTACTTCTTCCTTTGAGCGAGTTATTTAAACCACTGCTTAGCCGCACTAGATCTTGGGGCAGGTATTGAGCAACCATTCGATTGTCTCATCGTCCAGAACCGTCAGGCCATACCGTCCATGAGGAGGTCGATGTATTGGACATTGGAGGACAACATGGTCGACGGTTTGTTCTTCTGCGCCACACTCGCAGGCCGCAGAGGAGGCCATACCCCATTTGCGCAAGAAGGAGCGGAAACGTCCGACACCAGTGCGGAGGCGGTTGAGCCGGACCCAGGCTCTTCTTCCGGGGGGGTGAGGGTTGGTGTCGGGGATGAAAATGCGGAGTCTTGTGGAGTTGTCCGTCCACTCCGCATTCCATTGGTGATCCGGTGATCCGTCCACTGCTCCGCAGGTGTGTTATTGTTGTCAGACTAACTGATGATATGTTGTGCGGCGAGTTCAAATGGGTGTTTCGATTTGAGGCGCCGTGCGTTTGAACTCGATAGACAGGTGAGCGCTGAATGCAGCAAATGTCCAAGCTGCATGACACGGCGTGTAGAGATAGTGTGGCTCCATTGCGACGAAGCTCAGCAGGTTGGATGCCTGCGAGGATTGGAAGGTCGTCCATTGGTGCAGGACGCAGGCATCCAGTCACTCTTTGCAAGGCGTCGTTGATGGCGGGGTCATTAAGGCGGGCATGAGCACTGCGGCACCAGACAGGAGCGCAGTACTCTACAATTGAGTGCACCAAGGCTAGGGTGGCTATTCGCAGAGTTGGTACTCCAGAACCCAAGCCGGAGCCAGCAAGCCGCCTCAGGAGTGTGACGCGTGATGTCAGCTTCTTGTGAAGTGACTCAAGGTGTCGGTGATACGTGAGCGATCTGTCCAACGTTATCCTGAGGTACTTCGGAGCAAAAGGGCAGGATTTCGTTGTTGTATTTGACTTTTAGCTCACGTTTAGCTTCCTTGTTGTTAAGGTGGAAGTCTGCCGACACCGTTTTGGTGGTGCTGACCTTTAGCTTCCAAGTCTGGAGTTATTCACCTACAGTTGCCATGTCGTTGGTCAGCACCTGCCTGTCAGTCTCCATCAGCATGCATGATTGCCAGATCGTCTATGCATACTTTCTGGAGACCGTGGTTGGTAGGTCAAATATGAAGATGTTGAATAGAAGGGGCGCCAGGACAGATCCCTGTGGGACGCCATTCTTGAGGCGTCGTAACCTGCTTCTTTTGCTGTTTCCGATGGTAAGGGTGAAGCTGCGATTGCCAACCATCTCCATGATCATGTGGACCATGTGTCTATCAGGCAGCAATTGCAGCAGCCTGCAGGTGAGGCCACGGTGCCATACATTGTCGTAGGCGGCTGTGAGGTCGACAAACACAGCTCCGGCCTTCTTTTTAGCTGTAAAGATATCTCGATGTCCTGTGTCAGCAGGGTGATCTGGTCTACGGTCAACCTCCCGTATCGAAAGCCCAACTGCTCCCGAGGGAGCAATGGGCCGATGATTTGTTCGACACGAGCGTAGATGAGTCTCTCGAGGATTTTAAAGGGATACACAGCAGAGATATGTGACAGTAACTCTTTGGGTCCCCAATGGTTTTTCTGGCTTAGGGATCGCAACTATTAGTGCTCTTCTCAAGATCTTTGGAATTTTGAGTTGGCGCATGCAGGAACTGAGGAAGTCTCAAAACCAAGATTTGAGAGCCGACCCGGCGTGGAGTA
>JGI24159J19872_10008709_pt1 | contig 13291 bp, 9 predicted proteins | sample Ectturendosymbi4_FD_19872 | JGI IMG/M metagenome (IMG submission 19872) | reverse complement strand
AAAAGCGATGATACAAACTCATATGCGTTGAACGGCTACCCGCATATAAATACTTTATTTAAATCTCCAAAATCAATAATAAATACGAGTATAACCTTGAGGCAGAAAAAATTATTCATGGCCTTCTGTGGGTGACTTCCCACCAACTTTATTAAATTCCATTTACTTCAGCAAATCAATTCAATTCTCATGTAACATGTGCTGCGAGCTGGGGTAGATACCTTCGTCATCTAGCTTCAATTAAAAGGGGTAGTGTCTGAAACACTTAAGCTAAAAATGTGCGATGCCATTGATCCACCTTTGTGTGATCCTTCTTCGTTTGTTTCAGAAAGCAATATAAAGATAATCTTGTTTATATGTAAAACGAGTGTCTTTGTGGTACTGCATTATATTTAGGTTTAGGGTTTAAGACTGGGATTTCATACGCGTAATTATGCGAACGTGTTCCGTTTAATGTATGCCACTGCCAATGTCGTTTCTCCTCACTTTATATTTTTAGAATTCTAAGAGGGTTTGAACAGAATATGTTATCGCTCTTTCGTTTCTACTGCCGTGGCATCTTTGTTTGAAGGGAACGTTGCGTCGTGCAGCATTCTCCACCTTTCCTGGATGTCTTACGTTCATTGAAGGCTGGACGTCTTACGACAACCGCCAGCAGCATCATGATATTGCTGGAAGATATAGTACAATGGTTTAACTTCTGGGAGACTAGATTACATAAAATGGATGGATGCCGTCTTTTTGGCTACCAACTTCAGCAGAGAAAAAATTTCGCGCTACTAACTGCACCAGACAGAAAATCGACTGCTTGAATTCAAAAGGATCCCGCAAACCGGGAAGAGTTTCATTTCAACTGGATTTACTCTTCATCTGCCACGTGCGGTCCCTTGTGGATCTGAGCAACAACACGATAGGTACCGGTTGCAGCGTAGCAACTATGTCGATCATCAAATGGAATCAACGTCAACGTTTACGATCATCCAACTTCAATTCGACTCCGAGTCGAATTACAATTTTTCAACTTCAAACCTTGAAAAAATGAACCAACACTAGAGGGATGTTGGACTGGGCAACCAGGTCCGCAGGATGTTTCGGTGACCCGGAGTTCTTTTACTTCAGGTTGAGTGAAAGCTTTTATTGTTTGAACCAATAAACTCATCTCCATCTCGTCACCACATGTGTGTGCATCACACACAAGACACATACAAGATGAGGAAAAAACTGTCTCTGTTTGTTAGTACGCTCCACAATAAAGCAAATTGATATTGTGTTTACAAACAGTTCTGGTTTCCACCTAAAAAGCAGCACAGCTTCTCACCTTGACTGCTTTCGTGCACGTGACTCCCCCGGTGCTGCAAGGGACGTTTTCAACCGTGACGCGAAACGTGCCAACCCCATCCTTGCAGAAGTCCTCGGCCATCACGTACGTGCAGTCCCCGTGGAACTCGTAGCGCTTCTTGTCGAACGTTTCGTAGTGAGGGTCTCCGTAAGCCGAGCAGAATGCCGGGCACTCGCGCTCCGTGCACCGCCAGCTGGAGCGCTTGCAGCGGCTTCACACAAAACACATTGCACATCTTGAACACATTGCACATCTTGAACTGGATAGAGTCTAAAGTTGCTTTGTGCGCGCTACGCCACTTTTTGAAAACTGGGCTGACGTGATACATTTCATTCATGTTGGATTTTACGGAAGATCCCGAGAGCAGAGTGAATCTTAAGAATGTGTACTTTTTAAATAATTATCACTGAAAACATTTTATACTTCTGCATCCGGAAAATGCAAAATTAATTTTTGCAAGAAACTAAAAAACAAAACAATAAAAATCAACCTTTAGCACAGCAACACCTTTAGCGGAAATTTTTTATTCAGATACACCTATTTTGCAGCTCCGGCCATATACCTTTACTGATTTAGTGGAAAAAATCTTGTTGAACGGATGATATCAGCCCACGCACAAACATTAAAAACTCCTTGCAGCAAAAAAAAACCTACCATAGGTTGCAATCTCTTTTGACCCAACTCCCCTCGCGGTAGCTTTTGCCGCGGAAATGACAAGGACATTCTTCCGGCGCAGTGCACTTGTCCCCGTTCAGCACTGTGCCCTCCGGGCAAACGCAGCCCTCGTGACACTGTGTTTGTTCGCATGCAACGTCCATGTTGTCGCAAGTTCTTTGGCACTCCGAGCAGTTGCTCCACACTCTGCCCTGGAAACATATATCGAAGCATCGCACGTTTACGCCCAAGTCAACGATTCTCAAAAAAAGCCATTCGGATGGTTCGTTTCAGCGCTGTATGTGTAAGACGATTCGCAAACAAGTGACATCTTTATTGTTTGCGCTACGTCGCATCCGAAAGGTCTTGCGAACGTTGACGTTACGTTCAGCAGAAGCAGCTGCTGAAAAACAAGTCTCTTTCATGAGTTGACAGAAAATGTTATGTTGATGGTTTTGAGAGAAACATCAAGGTGTCAATTCAAGTTTTGTTCAATTAATGCTTTGATATTATAGTTTCACGCGTTTTGGTTTGTAGATGTGAAGAACTGTAGCAAATAACCCTCTCTTTTCAAAATGACAGCGATATTAGTGAACTCGGAAACTGCTACATTTTGGCTTTGTCTTCAAATGTGATAAAAAAACAATCTTAAGAAATTTAGAAGTTTTGGCAGAAACTTGGAGTAGCTTAATGTGGGTTTGTCCAATCATATGTGCATGCAAACAAACGTGGAATTGCCACTTTGTTAATACTTACAGACAGTCTTGTTTTATATATGGTTGTTTCTACGCTACCACCCACACAACAACGTTGTTTCACGTTGTGTTAAATATGATGCGGTATTAGAAGGGCTGATGACCAATGCTCGTACATTTGAAACGAAGCAATGCTCAACAAAAGTATTCAACAAACACAGGTCGTGCGACAATAGCTCAGAAAACAGAGGGGTGTTTTCAGTGTTTATCCGACAGATAAAGTGCTCATTAGTAATCAGTGATAGTCAGTTAGAACGAAAAACGACAACAATCAATCATGCAGCACTGCTGTAGTGGAAGTCGATGGATAACAGCAGCACTTTGATAGGAGCATGGCGGTGATGTCGCGGCTTTGCATGTGTCTACCTTGTTTAATCTAGACCCGTTCAAAATTGATCTGGAGTAAAGGGAGATAAAGACAATGTTCTCAATCTTATCCGCCTTGGTTGAAGTGATAACCTTGAAAAATGAAAGATTTTGACAACTGTTTCCTCACGTATGTGGTTGATATACATATATTCATAAACACTACACTGGGTTTGAACGAATTAAATCTGAGCGAAACATCAGGCTAGGTCAAAGACAGTATATATATATATATATATATATACATTGCCAGGCAAGGCAAGTTTGTCGACCAGTATCTGTATCGATACTTTGACTGTGTTTTTCGGTACACGAGCTAATTTTATTTTTTCGTGCGACGTTTGAACCATTAGCAAAGAAAATTAAACTTTTTTGCAACAACACAAATGCAAACGTTCAAATTAGATCAACAACAAATTATATCTCAGAGTATTTTCAAGATTTTGAAAAAAGCTTTTATGGAAGTGCATTATGCACAGTCTAAACACGTATTGGGATAACGTTTAATGTCGCAGTCGAACTTCTAATGGCTCTCATACCACTGACTTATGCAATAACTTCGATGCAAGCTAATAATCCGAGACAAATACGCGCAAATCTCGCGTGAAGAATGTGGAACCTTTTATTTATTTTGGCCCAAAGATCTTCCATCTTCAGGAAAATACGAGTACATCAAGTTCAGCTTCACCTGCGCGCAGCATGTACTACTGACGCAGTTCAAAGAATACTGGGTTATAACCAAGCAGGTCACCACGCCCAAATATAAACACTTCCTACAAAGTTCACATTGTATCCAATGCAGCCATTTGCGACGCAGCTGCTTGAACTTCATGGAATTGTGCCTTTTTCTCCAGAAAAAAATGACTGAGTTTTTTCAGGCGATCGAACTACATCGAATCAACACAGGCTGACCGAAAACATCACGAAAGCCACCAGGAACTCACCCTGTCGCACAAACTCTCCTTTGTGCAGCCATCGATGAGAGAACATTTCCACGCGCCATTGCTGCAGATGCACTGATCGCAGAGTGACTGGCGCTTTGATCCGGGAAGGTAAGCCACGTTCCTGCCATTTTAAAAAGTGGCGTCATCAGCCATCTGATCAGCGTATGTGAAGCAGACCAAGTTTTCCCAGGTAACAAACAACGATGTTCTAAAAGCGCTATTTCCATTTTTTAGTTTTTTTGTAGCTACAATTGGTATGCAAAGGTTCTGCCTACGTACTGACGTCCTAAAAATGTTGCCCTTCATGTATTCATTCAAACGCCGATTTCAACAACAAATATATTTCGCACAAAAACAATTCTTTAGGAAAAATAAACTACAAATATCTTGACGCAAGGTTAAGTATTCGCACTTGCATCATTATGTTTAACGAGTCACTACCTCGTTTAATCTTTACCTGTGGTAGCATGAACAATCAGCTATGCTGACACACTTTTCCACGTTTTCATCATACACTTCGCCTGTTGGACATCTGCAACCTTCAACGCACTCTGCACTCTGCAGAAAAATCATGTTACGTAGTCAGCTCCAGTTTAATTTGAACTATCAACATGTTCCTTTAATGCGTTGTTTATTGTAGCAAACTTGCCCTAAGAAAAGTTGCCACTGCCACCAATAAATCTGAAACTACTAAATATGCAACCACAGCACCAACATGATTTAGCCGAGACTTTTTCTTTATCATTTTGCACAACCTTATAGGTATCAGTTTCTTGCAGACCAAGTGTTGTTAAAAAGTTTCTTTTTTTGTTTTTGATTAGATTCAAATTATTAAACAATGGTAAAGCGAAACAGTCGTTCCTAACCTCAACAACATAAACCTTAACAAAAGAGAATTCATTGATACCATCAAACAAATTTTCTAGGGTATATCACAGGAAGGTTATTGCGACGGTTGCGAACAACTTCGAATGACGCACTTACAGACAAGCATTGGTCAGCTGTCTCGTTGCTGAGCATTCGACACGTGACTTCGCATTTCGTTCCACCACATTCATCCCAAACTCTTCCGTCCGGACAGTCGATCAAGCATCTGGCAGCTTCCCGCCAAGACGGTAATGTCGTCAATGGGCTTCCGGCCAACGCGCATGCGCGGGCATAGGCGCTCATCACTGTACACTTGCAGGAGCCAGCATTAGCTTGGAACTTGTGTAAACAGTGGCAGACGTCGTGTTCGCACATGCTGATGTAAGGGGCAGGATCGACCAGTAGGTTGCATGTGCCGAAAGCACCTGTCAAGAGTCAAACATGAGCAGTTTAAAGGCATTCCATCAGTTTAAAAGCAAGCATTCACTGAAAACAGTAATGTCTTCACGTCCCCATAAACCATCTTGCGCGTCAGGTACCAGCGCCTGCCAACAAGGTGTGGGTTACCACTTTATTACAGCAGAAAAACCTGTTGAAAGAAGTTCCACGTCCATACATTTATGTATTAACCGCAAGACTACACAAATCGTATTGCACGAATCCACATAATAGTTTTTGATTTAGAGCAGCTATGTCCAATCCAAATGGCTTACTGAGCCAAAAATTATGTTACTATCTTAACCAGGGCCGCACAATGAGTGACATATTTAGGGCCGCACATTGAATGGCTTACTTTGATCTTAGCAAACTAAATTCAGCTTCAGCCAATGTACTAAAAGCGTTCGAATCCTAACTGCAATGGTAACAGACGTGCTAAAGTGGCACTGAAGGCTACTGAGGACGGCCTGTATCAAAAGTGTCAAATTCAAGATTATCCAACCAAGAACTGGTTGTCAGTGTGTAGGATACTTTCACTGCAGCTAAAACCTAAACTGAGTTGCACAAAACGTTCGCGGGTTGGACATTAGAGGATTTAGAGTAATACATGCAAGAACAGTAAGAGGCACGTAAAAGAAACAAAGTAAAGTTCAGAGTTTGCCTGAAACGAGTTATTTCCTTCTAAGTAACAATTCGATATTATAGCCCATGTGTAAAATAATGATTTTTCCAATTTCTCAACTGATCACTGCCATAAATGGAAACACAATAGGCAGAAGGACACCACGTCATTTAAAAAAAATTTGCTTGATTCCTTTACACCAATCCTTTAGTTTTCCTTTATCAAACTCACCACGTTTCAGCCCGGAGCACGTAACTTTAGCCTCTGAAGCGTATCGACTTGAAAGCGTACAAGCGTCAACACTGACACCAGTTGTAGCGGTGTCCTGCTGGCAGGCTACGTTCGTCTTCCACGCGTTGCCGAACTCAGCTGCGTCGATCGTGATGGCGCCGGATGGCAAGGTGAAGTCATCTTTGTGATTGAGGTTGTAAACACCGCACAAACCTTGGACCTTTAAGTTAACAAGAATAGACTTATGCATCGCACATGCACATTTGATAAAAAGTAAAATAACATTTTTTATAAAAAAACGAGTTACTTCCTGCTCATTATTTACGTGTTTCCAGCACTGTACAAAGGGAATAGACGTTCGACGCCTCTAGACCACTGAAGCCCAAATAACGTTTTACATTCAAACTTGGATATCGCTCCAAACTGCAAATGTTAAGGAGGATAGGTAATATGTTAACAACGAAGGACAGTAGAAAGGTTTTTGTTGACTACAAATTTTCAATAGTTTTCACATTTCGTATATTGCTTTTTGCCATACTATCGGATCAAGCAGAGTAGTGGACGATTTCGATAACAGAAACAAAGTAAATCACTAAAGTTTCTTGTTTTTCACAATATACAAACAGGCACCTTAAACTACTGTAATTAGGCATGTTCTGACTTGGAGAAAAATTCGTGCTAATTACTTCTTTACAATACGAAATCAAAGAAACCAAGCTTAAATGACATTTTTACTGTAGTTTCACTGCTTTTCGAACAGCACAGCTGAAATTGAATAAACGACGGAACGAACTTTCAATGTATATTTTCTGAGAGGTTTGACAAAGGTGCTGTTAGGGAAACGCTGTGCTTTTAAGTCTTGTGTCGAAAGGCATGCAACTATATTGTTAGTGGTATCAGTGCTGCTATTAAGTTTACTTATTCTGGGTGCTACGGTTGAACTCCATAAAACCCAAACATCAAATTTTTTAAGAAAGTTTGATATTTTTATGCCGCAGTGCAAATTTCTTTCTGTGTTAACCGAAGTTTAATGAGTAATGGAGACATGCGATATTCTTATTCGGCACTACGTTGAAATATGTATTTTCATATTCCCTTCTATTGACAAACTGACTTTCTGTCAGGTGATATACGCGTCACATGACATACAGCATTGCACTCAAATCTCTCTATGTTTCCATCATCATGTTTCAAGTTCATGGCCATGAACATGCTTTTTGGCAATAGGCGCTGTTTTTAATCACATCAGCTTTCGAAAGCACCAGCGGCAAAGTTTGTTGTGCCTATCCATTACGTTATGGCGTAGTCGTGATCAAAAGCAATATGTGTCATTTACGTTTATTTACTGGGGTTTGGATTCATACACGCAGTTATTCGTACCTGGTTTTTGAAGGATGGGGCAAGTTTGACGTAAATCCTGTGCACACCATCCCAAGTCAACTCCACTCCATTTTCGGTCGTCATTCTCAAGAACGTGTTCGACAAGCGCTGAACCTTCACCCCAATCTCTCTGCTTTCGTGAGGCAGCTCCAGCAAACGTTCACCGTATCGGACTCGACCATTACCTGATAATCTGAAAAATCGACAAATTACTTTCAAGGACAGCGACAACCCGTGCAAATGGAGAAAGTGTTACCGTGAAGTTTTAATGCTTGCACTTGCAAGTATCAAATAAACAGTGTTGCCGTTTCGCTAACAAACAACACGATATTTCAATACTTTTAATTGTCTATTTTACGACAACATTTAGAGTCACTGGTGACATGTCATCATGATATCAGCTTTAACATAAATCAGCACATTTACGGTAGCACCAAATACAAAATTGAAAGAAAATTCGTTACTGTGAATTGCAGCTACTTCCACGATTTGCACCTTGCCACATTTTATAACCAATGTTTGACATGAGCGTAAAAGTAGCGTTCACTGTGTATCAAAAATTATCACGATAATATTCTGAAATATGATTCAGTAAAAGAAAGTTGTATTACCAGCAAAACCAAGCATGAAACAAACTTTTTTCACGAAAGCTTAACAGCAGAAAAATATGAAGATACAGATAACCAACGGATCTAGAATTGGGTCTGCATGGCTTCAGTAGGAGCATTCTTTGCCAATATTTAAGTATCATACTATCACATATATTTGTCAAATCAGGTGAACCTGGTCTATATTCCTTGAAACAAAACACTCACTTGAATAACTCTCCGTCCCACAGTTTCACCGACAGTGTTTTCTTACATTCTTCCGCATCATAAAAACCACAACCAGAGTTTTGAATCCAAATTGCAAACGGTTTTTCCGACCCGATCCTGGACTGCGCCAGCACGTACTCGCACCCACCAGCGAACTGCATTGCAGAAGCGTTACTCGGTTTAGTTTGAGAATTTTTTCAAAACAGATTTGCTTCATCATGATCGCCCTTAAATTACGCGATGTGCAACATTTGCTGAGGAAAAACGCGGATAATTTTTTCAGAAAGCAGTGCTGCTCTTTTATACTTCAAAGTCTGCCATTAGCCTGCGGGATACTTTATTTGGGTGACGATCATTGGAAGCTGAAAAACCCATACCGAATGCTTGATATGAGTTGTGTGCCTAAAACCAGCAGCAGTCTGTTTCGGGTCTTTACCTGATAGTTTTTGCCATCAAAGGTTACATAATGATCTTCACCGACGGCAGAACAAATTGCAGGGCATTCTTGAGTGGTGCAGCTCCAACGTCCGCCCTCACACGTGCTGTAAACATGAACGATTTGCTCAAGTTTTAAAATCTCATTCTACACCAATTTATCTGTTTGTAAAAACTGCGCTCTAGGTGATATCGAGCGGTTTAATTTCGTAATCCAGTTACTTTGGAAGCTGCTTAAATAATGATAACGATGCCTTCAGACAAAAATGTACAACTAAAGCGATGGAACAAGCATTTTAAAACCAACTTCCTCTTCCAAACTTGCTGTTTTTACTAGCTTACCAGTTATTACTAGCTTACCAGTTATTACAGTCCTGTTTAATGAGGTCATTGTTGTGGTACACTTTACCCCCTCTAGTGCAGGGGCACTGTTGCTTTTGCACACATGAATCCGTTGTCTGGTCGAGAATGGTACCTGTAATGAATAGTACATTGATAGTAATTTCGGTAAGCTAGGTTTTGCAACGAACATACGCTTGATTTGCTTCTACGATTGCAGCTAGGTGAAGCAAATTTGCCTTCGCAAATATTTTGCACACTGCGAAGGGAATCAAACGTCACAAAAATTTCACCAAGTCCAACTGCACCATTAAATACCATCTGAAAACCAGCGTCTGGCGATGTTATGATGAAGCACTTTCACAACTAAGCAAACAATTATCATCCAGCATATATTGCAGATTTCCACAATAAAACAAAATTTNACTGTGGAGTTGCTTGAGCAGCAAAATACGCCACTTGTAAAGGTNGTCTACATAGTCACAGTTACATTGCTCAAAGCTTGCCACACGATTACTCCGGCAAGCGGAATGACAACTGAGAGCTACACACCCCCTCCGCTTAATTGATCAGACCCTCTCAAAAGCGAAATGGATGCATTCAAGCTGGAAGGGTCGATTCGTATTCTGTGTTCCCAGGAGAAACAAACGCAAAAAAAACAAAATATTTCATTTTTACTCTGATTTCTCACTTTTACTTACAACATACTCCAAATACAGACATCTCTCTCCGTTTACAGACATCTCTCAAGAATTTATTCTCTTCCTGATATCTATCACAGCTTAGATTGCAGTCACACACTTGATTTACTAAAGACGCTACCACAGGCTTCCTACATTTGAAATTTCTACACATAATGCCAGCATTTAGCAAAAGCCGGAGTTGCATCATCAAAAGTTGATGAAATTTCGAAGAAAAATCCGATTTGTTGAAAGTTTACTAAATTGTCAGTATTGTTCACAATGCCAGTATCAGTGCGCGGTCATGGTTCTGCGAAATTCATAAAATCTTGTTTACTGACCTCGTGGGCAGCGACACCCGTCCACGCAGACATTGTTCGTGCACTCAGTTGCGAAGCCAACGTTGTGGCAGGTATCAGGACAGGATGTTCCGCACTCGGTGTACTCTTTGCCTCTATAGCACTGAACGGCTGAAAATATATAATAACGCGTTTTTTTTGGTTAATTTTGATGACGGCAGGCCGAAACCTAAATTGCGCTTCGTGCCGGGGCGGTTGAGGTGAACGCTCTTGCCCAGGGACCGCTACGGATACTCAATCTTCCAACTGAGAGGCGCACAATTTACTACTGAGCTATTGCCACTGAACTAACTTTTTTGTGGAAACTATATGACCATCCGCGTCGAATGAACCCTTGATTGACCTTCTAGCATGTCTGGAACCACACTTTTGGCCCAAAAAACTCATTTTACCCCAAAATCAGAAAATCGCAGTAAAAGCATGAGTCTCCAAATGGCGACTATGCGGGGATAGCGATAACTTGCCGCTAGAACATGATAGAGAGCTATTCGAACCCTCCAAAGACGCGTGAAGTCTTGTAGTTTGCATTGAAAAAAAAAACTTTTGAGATTTGGGTTTGGGGTTTTTGGTGGGCGTGGTTAGAATGAGGGTAGGTTTTGTTTTTTTGGTTGTTCATTTACGACGTCATCACCTAGACAATGAGCCGAATTTGTGGCTCAAAATTTGGTTGGATTCTAGGCTGGAATATGAAGCTGCAGAGGCCCAGATCGACTTCCTAGCGTTTCTGGTGCTGAAGTTAGGGCCAAAAGACCCCAAATCATTAGGGACATGGCTGAGTAATTTCTGAGGATTTCCCTAAATAATTTCTGCTTATTTTGCCATAACTTTTGAACCAGAAATGCTAGAAAGTCCATCAAACTCTCTAAAGACTCGTAATGTAGCCTAGAATCCACACAAACTTTGAGCCACAAAATCGGCTCGATTGTTCGACTCCCAGGGGATGACGTCATCATCCAAATGTAAACAAATATGCACAAACATCCTCTCATTATGTAAATATCAACAAAAAACCCAAGATCTCAAGCCAAACATTTTTTTCAGTCTAAACTACAAGTCTTCACGAGACTTTGGAGGGCTTGAACAGCTCTCTAGCCTATTCTGGCGGCGAGGTATGGCCATATCCAAACGGGGTGTTATTCACCCCGGTTAGTGTTTGTAGGGGTAGAAATTTTGACCACTTTTTGTTTTTTGTGGCATAATTTCTGCTCCAGATATGCTAGAAAGCCAGTCGAGGACCCTTACGGCTCGTATGATAGTCTAGTTTCCAACAAAAATTTGAGCGAAAAATTGGCTCATTGGATTGGCGTCTACGGCCGGGTAAAGTAGGCCATAAAAACGGCAAATCACCCCCACTTGTTACGTCTCGCAGTGGTGTCCCCAGACTGGAAAAAAATTTTTTTTGACTCGGAACTAGAAGACTTGCTAAATCCACAGAGGGTCTGAACAGTGAACATCTCTCTAGCTGCAGTAGCTGGCGAGTTATGGCCAAAAGAGTACCGGCCACTGCAGTGGCCGGCGCGGGCGTTAAAGGGCAGTTTCATTCTGCAATCAAATTAGAAGAAGTAAAATGTTGTCATGGGCTCTTCCCCAATAAAGTATGCGCAAGTTAGGTAAGAATCAAAAATAGCAAAATAAAGAGATCTGAGCACTGAAATTTTGGAGTAGTGATTTAATTTGAACAAACTTTCACATGATTTGGAAACTGGTGTGGGCAACTTTTCTATTTGAGGCTTCCATAAAAATTGGCCATGATGTATAATGCTAAGAAATATTAGATCACTTTGTTTTGATGTTGGTTGATTGATACATACAAACAAAATTTTATTATTAGGGTTATTCGTGAGCACGAAGTTATATTATGTTCATAATATTCAAGTTTTTGCAGATTTTGATATTTTTTCCTGAAGAATTAAGATGGATATCATCAGCATATAAGACAGTATTAAAGCTAATGGCTTCTACAACATCATTGATATATATAAAAAATAGTAAAGGTCAAATGACAGATCCTTGCGCAATACCGCATATAACACGTAAGAAAGAAGATTTAATATCTAATATTTTAGTTTAGTACATTGAACCTTGACGGTAAAACAATTTTTGAAGTTGGATGCTGTGATCAACGAACTTCTAAGATGATTTTCAAAAAACACAAAACCGGCAGTAAACCCAATATTTGGTCGCGATTATTACATCTATTCAACAACATAATAACATTCGAATGCACCAAACCATAAGCTTCAAATTCTGTTGAACACTTTTGAAGTCCATACAGGTTAGCTTGACTCAGGTATTGTCATCACAGCAGTCTTGATTGCAGTCATATTTATAGGTGAAAATTGCAGCCACATGGTAATAGTGTTGCCGATTGCGAACAAAATGGCGTACTATAACTTTGCTACCCTGTACCACAAATCTCTACTTGCAGTTCCGTGTTGTCGAACGTATGAGCAGATAGGCGGTTAACTTACGGCACAGACTGGCTGTTCTCCAGTCCAGCACAATGTTGAAGAAGGCGCATGTTCTTGAATACTGCGTGAAGGCGTCGCATGCGAATTCGGTCGGTCTGCTGATGTCCCCAGCACAGATGTCCATCACACATCGTTGCACGTAAATCTGTGACCACGCATTACATTTACTGCACGTTGAGTTTAGCACTGTTTCGTCGCAAAGAGACAACGGTGTGAAGTTATTATCGTGTTAGAAGTTTTGTTCGAATCACTTGCGGATGAAATTAATTGTGAATTATTGTGAAAACTCACAGCCAGCAGTTTTGGGCTCAAATTTTATCTCCGACATCATTCAGCTGCATTTTTAAGGTACAGAGCTCTTAAAAACTTCTCAGTTAAAGCGCATAAAAAAACTGGAAATAAAAGAACCGTAAAGAAGTTTCAAGCCACGGCTGGCTCGCTTGTCTATTGTAAAAAATAAAACTGGATTCAATTCAGTTGAACCAATATCCAATGGAAAACATCCACACCATACAACCATACATATCCCAGTGTATACAGAGAAACGAAATGGTTTGAACTGCACCTTCGGGTCTACGGTTCCGTGACAGGGAGCG
>JGI24159J19872_10008708_pt1 | contig 13292 bp, 9 predicted proteins | sample Ectturendosymbi4_FD_19872 | JGI IMG/M metagenome (IMG submission 19872) | reverse complement strand
TGTGCCGAGCGTCGTGGAAAATTTCTTTAGGAAGACGATCTGGCGTCACCTTTATCTGGTCTGTGCCTTCAGCATCATCAATCAATAGATCTTTGTCGAATCGAGACAAGTTGTAACCTGATTTATGGATCAGGTAGGAGTGGATTGCCTGCGAAGCAAAAATTAGGACATTAGTAGTTGAACACAGAAAATTGAACGGAGAGACGACTAGTAACGTAGTTCTTTCCAATAAGTATGTCGTTTCCTGAAATGGTCACTGGGCATTGCACTAATGATCTGCTAAATAACATGCATTTATGCCTTTGTTAGTGATTTGCTGAACACTCCGCATTTTCCAGGCATTCTACGTTGGTTTGTTTTTAATTGATCGTTCAATTACATCTTTCATATGCCACACACGGCTTTCCCCCATAAGTGCTTAGCTAAGCCTCACTCAATTATCTTTACATGTTGTGTTTGGCTCCATGCTGTTGTACATCACGTTACCCATTGTTTTGTGCTAGTCGCACTTTGAATCTTCGAATGTATTTGAAACACTGGCCCGAAGAAGCCCACATGCATAGGCAGCCGAAACGTCTGCAAATAAACAAAATAGGAACTGCCAAAAGGACTTCAATTTGCTTGACAGCTATAAAGCTCCAATACAGACACTTGGGATGTTTCAATGACCAGGCAGGAAAAGAGTGCCTGTACTTTAGGTCAGGAGTCTCCAAACTACGGATCGCGGGCCAAATCCGGTCCGCGAAGCAATTTCATCCGGCACACCAGGCCATTTGTCAATAATGAAAATACAATATATTTAAGAAAGTTTGTTGATTTGGTAGATTATAACATATCCCAAAACAAATCACATTTTGTAAGATGTCCGGCCCTTGAACCGTGTTGTAGCTTATGTTGCCCTCTGACAAAAAAGTTTGAGACCCTGCTTTAGGTCGGTCACGTTAAAAAACAAACAAGCACAGTTGTGTAGCAAGCTTCAACCAGAGTGACTGGTCATACCGGTGTGGACAGGGAGTAGAGACGAATATTTAGACATTTCACAAAACTCCGGTGCTAAAAAGTAATGAGTTTTAACGATGACAGCGACCACGGATTTTTAGACTTAAAGTCGCCAGCTTATCTGCATTTCGTGGTTCTTTGCGTAAAAAATTAATAAAAATTTTTATTCTGAGGTGAATTTTTAACTGACGTCGATAAGACATAAATCCTGAGGAGGGTGCATGTGTAGACTAGGAATCTCATCATCTCGTCTAGAAGATGTAAACTGCAAGTGGGGCAAATCGTTCACGTTGCAATATCTATAAGTATGGTGCTTGCAAAGTTCTTATCAACTACACCCAAATGCTAAAGTAATTGATAGACCCAACTTGTATCTTGTATTTGCGATGTCGCCAAGATATTGCTCACAGTACATAGCTAAGAAATTCAACAGTAAACACGAGACTCCACCAAAACTTCAATCCTCCAAATGTTTATTGGCACTAACCTCAGTCACCCGAACCAGCAGTTAAGAGCTGCGTTGGACAGACACAAACTCTGCCAAAACTATGTTTCACCGGAACATTTACAACACAAACCTTGTAAAAATCTATTTTCTTCCTCGGTGTCCAAAACAGAGGGTGAGAGGCAACTTCTTCAATGTTAAGCCTGTCCTCTTGCTTTTTCCTGATCATTCTCTTAATGAGGTGAACTGCGCACACCGCTTGTTCCTTCGTCAAGCCAGCTGCTTGACGCAAATAACCAAATCTGACGCAAATCTGGTGAAACTCAATTATGGCAAAACAGTAGAACGCACGGCATGAGTGAAACTTGAGTGCGCATGTCAAAACATAAAAATCGTTTTCACAAACTTGGAGAATATTGAAAACGGAAAGCTCAGGGAGATGCACGTTAACTGAGATGGCTTTGTTTATTATTAGTGTACTGATAATTAAATGTCAATGTAGTTCAGTGTGTGTGTGGCAGAACCTCTGAGAGAAGGGCCGCTTTGAAAAAGTTCCAAAACGAGCCCGGGCAGGAGATAAGCTCACTGAGCCACGCAGTCATCACTGATCAGGAAACCGCACTTCCCTCTCTCATACTCAAAAGGAACGGGGCGTGGCAATACGTTGGGCAAGGTTCTAGCCGAAAGTAAGCAGCATAATTTGCGGGCATCGATTTGCAATGTCAAAACTAGAAAAGGGTTAGCGCCGCAGATTCTACTTCACAGTAAATAGCAACATGATTGATGTAAAACTAGGTAGCACACGATCCAAGTGTTTTGTTTTATGCACATAGCGGTGGGTTCATTCAACTAAAAGTTTTCTGGGGTTTGTAGAAGGCGCATTCAGTCTTGCTACTTTCAACTTTGCAGATAAAGAAATTCTAATTAAGCCTCAACAGCGCCGCACAGTGCAGATAAAGAAATTCTAAGTAAGCCTCAACAGCGCCGCACAGACAAATGGCATGTCATAAAGGAGTTTTGCGTTAAGTAAATGATCTCAATTCATTCTCGAACACTCATAGCTTCTCTACACCGCGGGCAGTGCGACAGTTTGAAGGGTTTGAGAGGTATGGAACCGCAACCGCACTCTCCCCAAAATAGAAAGGAATACACTGATATTGCCAGCTGCTTGCACCAAACTTAACCCGAAGTAGTGAGTACAACGCTTAGTCTAGGTAAACGACGCGGTCAAGTAGCTCTTCAACCTGCCAAACCTGCATATGGGTCTAAATGGTAGAGTTCCCCAAGTCAGCTCTTAGGTGTCCGGTCATCGTATGGAATGTTTTGGCTCCAGGCATCGGCGCTTAGACTTTGGCGGGGTTGTGACTGTCATCAATAGTTAATATCAACAGAGCGCTGCGCTTGCGAGTGGGTTGACTAGAAAATTAGACCGCGAGTGGGCTGACCAGACCAAGAGTATGTGTTGACCAGACCATGAGTATGGGTTGACTAGACCATGAGTATGGGTTGACTAGACCATGAGTATGGGTTATCTAGGCCGTGAATGGGTTGACCAAGCCATGAGCCGTTCACTAGACCACGAATGGGTTGACTTGACTAAAAATGTTACAGAATCGTACAGTAAGTAAGTTACAGTACTTATTTTGCTCGTTCTAACAAAGTTTGGAATTGTTAATCGCAATTTTCTGTTTGTTCATTAATTCTAGGAATCGGGTCTATCGTTTTCAAAACAATAAGCAAGCCGGGCAATTAAACAGAAAACTGTTAACTTGACTCCGTCTCTTGGAAACACCTTCTTAAAAACATTTTTTGTTTGTATATCTGCACATAGGCAATTTTCCTTTCAGGCAGGAGCAAATGACCCTTGTGCCCTTTTTCAAATTTCTGGCAACAGTGACTTCTGACTGCTAGAAAAAAGCAAATTATTTGCGTAAATGCTACTGGAGCCGACATTTTGGTCTTGAAACTCAGATCTGCGCACACGCACATTAAAATAAAAAAATCGTACCAAAACAGATTCTTTCGTGAAGGTTTTCATGACTTTGAGCAACACAGACATCGATTGGTCAGCAATAACAAAGATTTAATTGAAAACGTTTGGCTTCAGACTGCGCTCTTGATCATTATTTCAAAGAGTATTTACTTGATGGAAGACATACCGACAACAAAGATACCGAAAAATTTTGTGCTGTGCATACAAAAAAGTTTGCAATTACTACATTTTGATTGCAACTTACCTCCTTCGTAGCTTTGACGAAGGTGTGTAAACGAAAAAGGTTCTTCCTCTTTAGTTTCTACTCTGTTGTTGAATGGATACTTTCCATTCGTGAGCACGTAGTAAAAAAGAATTCCAAGTGAATAAATATCGGCAGATCGACGCTAAAAAAATGAAAAAACACCAAAAACTTTGAAATTTAAAGCCTTTCATTCATTTATTTGCTTTCTTAGACTTCATATAGATAACACTCTGAACAGGTTCTCGACTCTTTAAAAGACAACATCGACTGATCAGTGATCTTTTAGGAAATGTTAGCACCATTTAAGCACGATAATACACGCAGCAGTTCATATCAAGTATTACAAAAAAGCCAATTGGATTTATATATCGCCACCAACATTGTTAAAAAAGTATTTGCGAAAAATCCACACAGACCGTAATTTTAAAAGTAATGGTTCCTTCGTGGCAACAGACACAGACAACTTTGGTGTAGTTGATGCTGTTCCAAAATTTTTACATCTTATTAGTTATTACGTTACGACACACCACGTAGGTGTGAGCGTTCTTGTGGCCAACACATTTCATACCATTCCATTCCGATTTTGCATTTCACTATTTCAGTTAAAATGTGAGTTGTTTGTGGCTTACTAGTCGCTGTCTTTGCTTGGCCTTTTAAAACCGAAGAAGCCACAGCTCGATACCCCTTTTGAGAGCTATTCACCATATAGCAGACATGGGTTTGTGCTTGATACGGAAAAAAAACTTTGGAAGAATAACTTTTTCGGGTTTTTCCACCGAAACAAAACAAACGCCTCGATGTAATGGAGCTTAAGCATTTACTAATCCTGCTTGTATGTAGAAGCAATTTAAGTTACCAGGCCGGCAACGGAGTCTATAGTTTAACTTCAAGCATTCAGTTTAGTCAAGTAGTAGTCGTATGGGCGTAAAATTTACGAGAAAGCATGATCACTTTGAGAAGGGTGAGATTAGGTCTCCAGGCAACCTCGGTGGGGAGATGCACACCAGATGATTCTCAGCACATGAATCCGAGACGGAGTAAGTTGAGATTTTCAATGATGCAGACCCTTCTTCACAACGTCCCGAAAATGAAGGAGACCAACACTTTGGGTGCCGGAGCTCAGTTCCTCATAGAAAATATTTCCGGGCAAACCACTAGATAAACAACAGACGGCGTGACCTGGTCAGCGCAAGCGCTTTATTTTGAGTTAACTAAACAAGGAGCTACAGCTGGTGCGCTGCAAGATACCTCTTTCCTGACCTTGTCCCTCCATATGGCAGCGCATTTATTGCAGAGGCATGCATCGCAAGCGAAAATCGCATATTTTCCCTTCCCGCAGCACGTATGTTTGCCAAGTATCGGAGGTGCAAAGGAGAGAACCTAGTATGCAAGCTTTGTAGACGATGCCTTTTGCCCGCAATGCAAGGTGTGACTTGCTCCATGTTCTAAAACTAGGTCGATTGAAGGTGGCAGCTGCTTTAAATTTGTTGTTAAAATTGTTGATTTTGCTTAAAAATGCACACGTCAGTTAGTAAGTTAGTTGCATTAAGTGTAGAAAAATATTAAATGGCTCTCACGGAAATACAATTAAAAATATGTAGGTTTTATGGCTCCCCTAGCCAAAAAGGTTCCCGACCCCTGTGCTAGCCAGAATAAAAGCAATGGAAATTTCAATGATGCAAGCCTCGAACGGTTGCATTCTGTCAGTGGCCCTGGTATAAATGGCGTGTTGACCCCGAGTGACGCGTTTGACCTGGAGTCGCCTCTGAACTGAATGTTCCAGAACACTGTTTTTTTGCGTTCGTGAACAACCTGTCACGTCACTAGCGTAAAGTTGACTTTACGTGGATAGAATGTAAGCTCAGTTTATAGTAAAGTAGTGCAGTGACAAGCGATTGCTTGCCTGCGAATGCGAAACTAGTAGACGTATACGTTTGTTGTCCTTTAAATTGTAATGTTAGTGCTTTAACACCAAAGTAACGTTCGGTAAGGTATCTTTCGGCCAATAACCTAGCTATTTTTTGCGAAGATTGCGGCAGCATGACGCCTAGTTCGTAAACTCATTATCGAGTGACATGTCTTTATTCGTTAATGCTACCGTGACATGTACTCTATTTCATTCAATTTCTGTGTCCTCCTGTTGCGTTCTGTGTGTCAGAGGAGTTGGTTTTCTTGACCACCTTGCGCTTTGTCTGCGCTTAATCGTAGGTTACGGGTCGTTTCCAACATCGGCGCTGACAAACAAGTAGTTTGAAATGTAAAACGAGGGAGGTGGATAAGAGCTATATGACAGCTGATGCATCAAGTCTCAAATATTAATAATTCTTCTTTGATGCAGCTCATGCAAAACTTAATAGTGGAAGTTATGTTAAAAAAACTTCCCGACAGCTCGCGGTAAATCAAAGTTAGATTCCAGGGAAATTTGCACTTTTTCTGGCACAGCCAAATAAATCTCAATAGCAGAGCAAAGCTCCCTATTTTTCGGATGGTTATCTATCCCTTGTGAGAGAGGTGAGCAAGTGATGGCGGCGATTGCTGGTTGGTCTTGGTTTAGCGTAGAGCTCCGAAAAATGATCCATCTATCTGGCCAACGGTGGCCGTTTGACCGCACTTAGGCACCGCATGAAGATTTTAAAGAACAGACCTTCCTGGCAAAATACCAACGACCTACTTGATTCTTCCCTTATACACAGGGTTGCGGAGTCGGAGGTAAAATGTCCGATTCCGACCTTTACAAAATTTCCGACTCCGACTCCAAAGTTAATGAAGTTTGGCTGTCAACAATTTCGTAGCGACTAGCAATCAATGGAAATCGTGTTACACACCATGAATTATGTTTTAACAAAAGTTTCAAAAGAAATTGCACTATTTCAAAAGGAATTCCCAACTTAGGAGTGTGATGTAAAATATGATCCCACTGGACTTCGGAGTCCGGGTCGGACAAAAAAACTCCGACCACATCGCGACTCCGCAACCCTGTTTATGCAAACGACGAATGTGAACCACGTTGGAAACTGTCTGGGTTGGTGAGCACAGACCGCTCCGATGCTTGTTGGAAGCAACGGGTGTTTTTGAAATTATTGCTTCTGTGAAGCAAAATATGTCTCTTGAGGTTTGGTTCAGCACTGTTCGTGTGGGCGACCACACCGGCGCCGCAGTGGTTTTGTCATGAAGGGAAGCAGAGTTCAAGCGGCTGTTGAGGCCAGTGGCCCGAATATATGGCCTCGCTCACTGCCTAAAAGCATGTTCCGGAAACCAAAAATGCTGTTTCTACTCGTCACAGGTCTTCATTGTAGCATTGCATGGAATGCGAGTTTGTGATGTTTCGGAGCGCCAACAGCTCAGACAGTGGAAAAGACCAGAGAATGGTCAGCGTCATCACAAGCGTTGTTGCCGACGCGAGTGTACTACACTGGTCCAATGTTAGCTCTCCGTGCCAATATCACAACATGCCAATGTTTCGCTCTTTGATGACGTCAGCTGACTGGCTTCTACTGCACGTGGGTCGCACAGAAGTAAAAAATGTAGAACAAGGACACCAACAGATTGCACAGTGTAATGCAGCTACCTTAGGACTGAAAACATGCGAGACAAAGGCCAAAAATAACTTGAGGTAGTGCTATCAATTAAATTAATGATTTTCACGTTTTGTCGAGTGGTGGAAAGACCCATTCTCAGTATCTCCAGCCCGCTGTCAGCGTCTGTAACGTCGATGTGTAACCTCAACACAAACCCACGCTAGGCCATTAGGTGTATCTAACTTTATAGTTTGCTTTATATTTAAATTATGTGTTTGCACCAAATCAGTTACCATTGCTTGACGGAAACGGTAAAGAGTGAATAAAATGTAATAAATAACACTACAATTGACTACACGCAGGCATTCGGCCCAAAAGCAAAGCACCTTTTTAAGCTCGCCATGAAAGCACTCTGGAGCAGAAAAAAAGCGGTTGCTTTGACTGAGCGAAAAAACTCCGGATGAGTTCTCGTCCAACTTCCTGCTCAAGCCGAAGTCGCACACTTTGACCAACGTTCCCTTTGTAGTTTTGTTTCTTACTAGCAAAAAGTTGCTCGGCTTGATATCACCATGTACTGCAAATAGGTAATTCACATGAGATCAGTAAAGAACACTGCGTTTCAGGAACTTGTTTCGCTACAATGCATGTAATGTTTCTGACAAGGTGTACGAGAAGTTCCTCGGAGATAAGATCTCTAGTCTATGTCTTTTACACAGCAGACCCAAAAAAGTTCAAAAGAATCTGTGAAAACAGTACAAAGAATCTGTACATTTATCCTTTGTAGCTGTAGAGGTGATTTGGAGGAACTGCAACAGCATAGCCACACACTGCTTTTCAAGCAGTCGATATCAAGGATTCGACCTCGATTTCAACAGGTTTCTTGGCGTAACCTCGTGGTGAGGGAACTTTTTCACAACATCAGATTTAGAGACAAAATAAAACTGCTTGAAATGTCGCAGTCGCAGATTTAAACGTGTCTTAAGTGAATGCACACAACTTGGACGCCTTGGGAGATCGATATATGTTGCTGACCGAAATTTTTTTACACGCGACACGTTCGCTTTTCATACAAGGTTGCAGAAAAACCCAAAGCAAAAAAGTAAAGCAAGACATGAAACCTGCTGAAACTATGGCAAGGATTTATCAAAAAAATAACGTGAACGCATGTACAAGAGCATTACCTCAACAACAACTCCGCAAGAAACCGAGGCAGCCACATTAACTTACTGATAGCACATTCACCGTGCAAATATTTCATTCCCGTGGTACACTGTTCGAGTACTTGCAAGTGTGTTATACTAAAATATTTCCTCGGTGACACAGGCTGCCCGTCATCACTAGTAAGGGGTATCAGCTCCGAGTCACACACAAACTAGTAAAAAAAAAAAAAGAAACGAGTTTTCAACAAATCGAAGTTATGTCAAAAACTATTTAAGCTCACTCCAAAGCACATATTTATCGGACACTATCTCAGAGACTCGCTCACAGTAGAAACACAAGCAACTACGCTGCAATTCAAAACGCAATTCGTCTTTGAGCACATTACACAAAGTACACCTGTGTTCTGCACACGTCGCAAGTAGAAAACATACGATGCTTTTATAATTATAATAGAGTGTAGATTAAATGCTCTAATAACAAGCTGGCTTGCTTTTAAGCTAATCCTGATAGACAGAAGGACTATTTGGACAGTGGCAAAACGTAGTTTTAGATATTCAGCACTGGTAAGTTTCAGCAGCTCAACAATCACCTACATCAAGGCTATCAAATCATTTCCCAAATCGAACTTTCGTGAACATGGAATTAAAATAGATTTATAGGACTTTAGGAGATCAAAAAAATATTCAAAAAACTTTAAGCAGGAAATGTCCTGCACATCTACAATGGTATACTAAAGTTAGTTAGGTAAAGTGTTGCTGTTCCACACGCTAAAAAGTCACCTAAAAACCACATTGTATTTTGTCGCAATTATAAATAGACACTTTATGTCCAACACTGCTGACAAAGCTGTAAAATGTCACAAATTTCATTGGATAGACAACTACAGAATGCGGTACAGCAAGCTTTGAAGTTATTTCTTGCACTGAAGATATCCTGGGTCTCCTTACATACTGGCAAAAAAACATTTTTTTGCTTGAAATGCGGTTTCATCAGAAATTTTCCAGTTTCTGCACTATTGGACGTCCACCCAACAAATCAATACCTGAAGTTAGAGCGCACGCACACCTAGCGACGATTTACAAGTAAGAATGCATCTATGTCTGCAACAACAGTAGTCTTGTGTCTTTTTTAAAACGCAGTTTGAATATGTTCTGTAATTTACTAAACTTGAACTACACTAAAAAATTTAAATAATGAAATATTCTTTCCACTCATAGCTGTTCATATTGAGAGATGTCAACAAGTTACGCACACTAATTAATAAGCCGACCTTCCAAATTCAGTCGGCGAGCCCGTTAAAAAATTCACGATTTCAGCGCAAACAAGGTTATTAATAATTCTGATGCTATTCACACATGTGCCTGGCGACTTCAATCTTGTTTACCAACTTGAAGTTGGAGCTAGAAGTCATTAAACTGTAATAAAACTACTTTCTCAAAGTAGCACTCAACAGAAGTCTAGATTAAATAACGACCCTGAGGTACCTGATAGCTCTAAATCTCATGGATCACACTTCGAAACGAAGTGATAGCAGATAAAAAATAATGCATTTGTATTCGCCGTTAATTTTTACTTACGCACATATCTCAGGTATTCCTAACTACAACAACATAATCAATTTCTATGTCTGCCTGACATTGCAGAAAGCGTGCCATTTTACTCATGGCTCAACTTAAACTACTACGTAGCGTGATCAACCGTAAAAAGGAATGGGACTCGTACAATAATCTTTGTTGGCGCTGGCAAACTTATGTTTTTGAAACGTCAGCAGGATTCCATTTACACTAAGTTTTTTTTTTCCTTTGTGACTTCGATCACGACTTGGTACAGTCACCTTGTTTTGCTCTGATCAGAATGGATACAACTGCGCCCTTTTTGTTTTCTCTATTTGGTGATTTGCTGCTTTACAAGAAATGTTCTTATGTTGGACAAAGCTACAGCAGTGAAGCGCGGTACAAATAAACAAAGTTCACTAACCTGCTCAATAGTGCCATCACACAAGTCCATTAATATGACTTTATTGCCGTTCTGAAAAGTATGATCCACAGGTACTGATCAGCGATCACCTTCGCACACACGTATCCAAAAATGTTACATTAGTTCAATCAAAAACGTCAAAACTTATTTTGGTACTTCGCAACATACAACCTGAACATCAGTAATCGTCTAATCGCCGGACATCTTGCCCAAGATGCAACAAGAGCTATGTAAACAAATGCCAGTGCTCAAAACTGAGTTTTGTAATCAAGAGCAAATTGACAGCATTGCCATTGCATCGTAGGTTAAACGTACATCGATCGATAATGATGTGCGTTTGGGAACTCGCGGTAAAAATCTGGAGGTAATCGTGTTCATGTATGCCAAGGGTCGGCAGCCTTATTTGCTCTACGGGACAGTGTAAGCCTGGCATTGTGTTGCGGACCGGCCCTCAATAAAATATTGTTTGGTGCATGAAAGTGTACTAATTGCTGAAAAATATCTATATTTCTGCACTAGCCTAAGGGTGGAAACAGTTTCGGAACCGTTGATCTTCTTAGTAAATTTGGTAAATAATAAGGCAGGTTAATATTAATAAGTATAAGATGTCTGTAGTACTGCAAATCAACCTTCAGACGTCTTTTTGTCGCTGGCTGGTTGAAGTGTACCTTTGCATTCATTTTTCGTGCATTTTGTTTTTTTTTTGTTTTTACAAGCATTGTCTCAACCTTGCATTTACGCGTGCCGTTCTATCACCGACACCCAAATCAAATTATTTCGTTGCTGCCTAGAGTTACTAGGCTACTTCTAAACATCTTAAAATTCTGCTACTTTTTGTCGTACCAATTGTTTGTTGGAACTAGGCGCAAATGTATTTGTTTAATTTGATTTGGGTGACAGCAATTGGAAATTTGCTTCGTGACGGGGCGGTTAAGGTGAACACTCTTTCCCGAGGAGCGCCACCGCGCTTGACTCAGTGGCCTTAGATCGAACACCCAACCTTCCCATTGAGTGGCTGACACTCTGCCACTGAGCTATCACCGTGCCCTGTATTTATTGCCTACTAAATGTCCTAGGTCAACGGTGAAATAGTAGCAATTTAAATGCTCTAAAACGAAGTCATTAATCTTATACATTAAACACATTCTTTTATCGAATATGTATCAACAATGACAACTCTAAGAATCTTCTTATTAACTAAACTAACTTAAACACACCTCATTTTCCAAAATGTCGTAGTACGATACAACATTGTCATTATCTCTACCATATTCTTGCAATATTGATTTTTCTTCTGTCCAACGTAAATAAGATGTGGGGTCAATTTCTTTTCCAGCAAAAACTCTACCATCTCCTTTCTTGTATCTGCAATTAGAGCTCCACCGGTAAGATCTTTCTAGGCCAGGAGTGGGCAAAATCAGTAAATAAAACAAAACAATATTGGTATACCTAAAAGGTTATATTATAATTTTTCTTGTGCAAATACACTTTATCCAGAGCAAGCAATTCAATGAGAGCCTCGGTTCAAGTCAGCCTCATACTGTGCTAAGCCAGAGGAAATTTCAGATTTGAAGATTTTTTGCCACAAATCATGGAACCAGTTTCAGAAGGCAACAAAAATATTACAATATTCTTTGCATCAGTATAAAAATATGAAATTCTAGCAAAGAAAAGCATGCAGCAGCAGGCATCAGTTGTGGGTCAACACAGTGACACTAGAAGCAGGCCGGCCCGTAGCCATGAGGGGGCATTTGAGGGCAGTGCCTGCCCAAATTTTAATGTGCCTAGAAAAAATTTTTTTAAACGAATGATAAAAACACAAATCTTGCTTCCCTAAAAGTGCATTTTGCCCTCTCAAACCTTATGTCTAACATCTACATAAAAGCAAAAATTAGTAACAAGGGCCAAACAAAAAACAAAATGTCATCACAATGTTAAAAACCTTGAAGTTGAGCATGAAATGTGCTCTGTTCTGTAGCCATTAAGCCCAAGATGCTGAATCTCATTACTGAAATGAAGTAATACTCATCTCATTGAAATTTACATACTCACAATATAATTTAGTTAATACATCCATGATACCAGCAAGTTTCACTTATTGCATCCAAATTGCTTGATAAATAATTTTCTTATTTATCCCCATCATACAGTCCCTGGTTGATTAATGCAGCCAACCTTTACATGCAGTTTTAAAAAACTTCAAAAATGACAAACTATTTTCAAAAATGTTGTGTGGTTATTTGTTTTTTTAGCATGTTGACACTTACTTCACTATATTTTCAACAAATAAAAATTGTAAAAAAACATGCCAAAACCATTTGGCACCCTGTGGCTGTTGATTATCAAACAGCTTGGCAATGAAAGTGTTACTTCTAGAACATGCTAAATGTGAAAAAATTTCTACCACCTCACCTAAGCTGCTTCACTACAAACCACAAAAATACTTGACTAAACTTAAATATATTGCACCTATGCTGTATCCAAGCAAATAAAGAAGCTGAAAATACCTTATTAATTCAAGCAAATAAAGCTCAAAATACCCCAGGCCTAAATATATATTAAAATACTTTCTGGTGCTGCCGTGTTATAGGCAGCTTTAGCCATGATACAGCTGTCAAGTTGAGATTTCCATGGAGACATACTTCACCCACAATCTATTCAACACAATGTTCACAAACAACAGGATAAATATCATTAACAGGAGTAATTTAATTTAATTTATTTGTTTATGAGCAGACACGAAATCCACAGTATGATCACACACACTCTGCAGAACGCGGGTTGATAAAAACAGACAAAACAGAGCATAGTACGAGGCATTGAAGCCGGCGGAATCACAGGGTTACAGACACTGTTTGCAACTGCATTGAAGACAGAACCACAGGGTTACAGACACATTCTTAACACTATTGTTAGCTAACACGTAACACTTGTTACAGCACTACTGCGGAGTAG
>JGI24159J19872_10008707_pt1 | contig 13292 bp, 8 predicted proteins | sample Ectturendosymbi4_FD_19872 | JGI IMG/M metagenome (IMG submission 19872) | reverse complement strand
AAGTCCTCCTAGGGCTGTTGCCCCCGCGACCCTCCCTAGAGGAAAAGCGGGCTTGAAAATGAATGAAATGTATAACATTTACGTTACTTAAATTTATTCACCTGTGTTTAAAAGTGCTCAGCTAGCGAATGAACAAGTTCTTTGTGCGGTTAGAACTGATTAATACGAACTTAGAGACGGCTAGAAACGATTTGCCTACAATTCATGATACCTTTCGCAGGAAATTAGGTTCAAGTACCGCTACTGTTGCGTCAGCGTCATAATGCGGCCCGCGGGTTACCTTGTAAGTCCTCATGTGGCCCACGGTGCAATTTGAGTTTGCGACCCCTGCTCTAATATTTCACATGCGTAACCACGACGGAACAAGGTCATGCTTCACATCCACCTCTTCGCAGGGAGTGGTTTAAGCGTAGCTGTGTAAGTCAATTGTGAAGCCCAAGCTATTTCTGGAAACATTGAGCACTGCATTCAAACCTACATTTATAATGCAATCAGATTTGTTCTGTTTTCAATATGTCAGACACGAGCAAACTGTTTGACGTATTAGGAACAGAATTGTGGGAAGAAAAATCAGGGAAGGATCAGGCAGAGCTGAAGCAACCTCATAACCGATTGTTGCCAAGCACGAAAATGTCGAAGTAACATCACTCAGCACAGTTCTTAACATGCCAAAATGACCGCGTCAGGTACAAAGTACATTAACCTCATCTGATAAAGCATATAAAAAAGTTGAAATATCTAACTGCTAGCCACAAATGTTTCTTGCAAACCATGCAAAATCGTTGCGCTAGTTACTTGGCATACGTAGGAAGTCCACATACACAAGATTTAAAGCAGTAACAACAAATAGAGTATTTTACTGGGCCAACTGCTGCTCCGCATAAAGCGCAGGATCGGTGACGGTCGATGCAACCATGACAACAAGCAAAAGCATAAATCTGGCCACAGCATGGCCAAGATGGGGTCGAAGAAAAGCATCCTCGTGGCACAGTTAATAGCTTTGCTACATGAATACAACGAAAACGCTACTGAAGTAAGAAATTACGGCCCCGTATGAAAGTAGTTTCGCTGTAGCTGTGCTGAGCTGCTTTATCGCAATCATCCCCTTAACAATATATTTCAGTTTTCTTCTAATGTCGCTTTTATTTAGTTTTATTTTAATGTTTCGCCTACTTTCCCCAAACATTTGCATTCCACTAACATTACTTCGTTTGGCTATGAATCACTCACCACCAGATCTAAACTATTTTGTAAGTAAATTAAGCCCAGTAACGAGTGAACTTGTTGAAACGTGTTCAGTTTAACATGGCAAAATGAACGGCGCTGACAAGAACTCGGCGGATGCAAATTTACGGAAAAAAATGTATGAGTATTGTTAGCAGAACCAAAAAGAGTTACATCATTAAATTTTTTCCAGAGGTCTGAAAAAATTCAAGGTGGCTTCCTTCATATTGGACCTCCTTTGACTTCACCTCTAGTTTGCAAGCAACGTGTTTGGTATGATCAGCTACAGCACAAAAGACTGTATCAACACAAAATCATAGACCACCCCAAAGTCGACGCAAAGATTGAAATGAGCGAAAAGCATTATCCACGTAACTTCGAAGAATGCGTTCTGTTGCCGTAAGACGAAGTCCAAAGAAACTAAAGTTCAGTGTTCACAAAACTGCAACACTATGTCGAATAAGTGCTATAACCGTCCCCTTGCTAACCTGTTGCATGTGCGCTTCGTATGCATTCTATGATTTGCCTCGAGCCGCTTGTATAAACCTTCATTGTTGTGTTAAGGACATCCCTGATGCTTTCTCGGGCAGTCTGGACAGCAGCGGCATTCGTGCGATAAGTGGATTCGGAGTTATCCACTGTTTTTTTCTGTTATTCACCGCTCCCCACTCTCACATATCGGTGCGTTATAAATGTTTTTTAATGAATTACATCGCAGGAGAGCAAGTTATTAATTTATTGCTGTTGCTGCTTGCTATCTAAAAATCGGATGGCGGTAAACACTGAAACTCGCCTTCTACAATCGTAAAACTGTTTGGCACAGCTTATTGCAAACATTCTTTGTATTCTTTTCTGGAGCAACACTGGACGGGGTTGCTTGACGTTCAAATGCACACAAGGCGTGTAGAGCATTACCATTAGTAGCACAATAGGCTTTCCTTTCACAATAAGCAGTTTGCAATACAGTAATGCACTTCAACCGCACTTATGAGTTGCATCTGTTAACAAATAATGCTATTTCAAGGCGTACCAATGAACTCATGCAGCGTCACTTAAGACAATGAAGCAATCTTACAATGTATTGTGTTTCTCGGAATCGTCGGAGTGCAGTAGCTTTCGAGCACGAGAAGAATCTCTCTTTCTTCTTCAGTTTTTCCTGGGATTAACGAAATTACTTGACAACTTCAAACAGCAGTGGAGGAAGGTAGGAAAATGCAATGACGTCAACAAGAAACATACGGATCACTTCGCCTTCAGTCAATTCTTGTCAAAACGTTGTTTTGCCATTTCCACTTCTAACAACTTTTACCATTTTCAATTGAAGCAATATACTTCAAAAACTTCACGTTTTTTTAGAAGTCGATGTTGACATGACGACACATATGACAAGTATCGTGGCACGAGGGTGGTAAAGCCGTTCAGAAGTACTGGTTGCACTACTAAAAAAGCGCGAGCCTGCAAACATTTTCCATGGTTATTATCAGCAAACATTTGGTCCAGCGTACAGGTGGAATCCAGGCCATATGAACGCTGATGTCAAGGGCAACCGAGGTGATCGCAAGGCCGCTACGTCAACTAGACATTCAAGACGTGAAACAAATGCCACAAAAAGCTGATATTAACAGAGTTGATTGAATATAAAAAGAAGCTCTTCTGGTGAAACAAAAAGTATTTTATTCTTGGCCAACGTTTCGGCAGTATTCAGCTCCCTGCCTTCATCACTATCAGGTCGAAACAACTTGTGATAAAAGCAAGTGAATGGTACCGGTCACACGCAGAGGCACTCTCAAGTCGAAAGCATTCGAGCGACACGAACTGATAAGGTTTTGAATACAAGCATCGTGCCGTGCCATTGGGCGAAAACGTAACGTCGATAATAAAACGCAAACAAACCTTATGCAAGCAACCAGAATAGCTGCTTCTTTGTATATTTATATACTTGTTGTCTGGAATCAGATTTGATTGAACTTGGGCAGACAACGTTAAAGAGGACGTGCTGAAGACTTTTTTCGAAATGGAAGGCCGTCTTATGCGCACCCCTCGTTACAATCTAACAAACTTCCACCGGAGTGGGCTCAGGGAGTGTCGACGCTGTAGAAATTCCCGTAAGGCTTGTTGTGCAGGCCCAGGTTTTTTCAAGGTTTGACCTTGCTCACCGCAAAGACATTGAGAAGCCACAACTATTTTATCTAAATACCGATACGGTCGTAAAGGAAGATTTCCGTTTATTTTGATGGTGGTGTTGAAGCGAGTTTCTACTGCATTTTGAAACACCGTTGGAAAAATTTGAGGGGTCGTTTCGCTCTCTCAAAACACCTTAAAAAGAACTGTGCAAGCTGCAGGTCATATTGCGCCCTCGACAATCACGGCATTTTCAAAACACATTTTGCATTCGATTACCGCCGATTTAAAGCTTCCTAATTGTTCTTCGATAGCTGTGATTATCTGTTTACTGTAAAATACCGCAGTGGAAGGTATTATTGCTTTCCCATACGATACGAAAGAAGGGTTGTTTGCTTTCCCATATTATTGCTTTCCTACGCAAAGACCGGAGCGTATTTTACCGGGCCTCTGACCGAAGTCTACGGTGTAAACTAAATAAAATTCTTAATGACACTGCAAACACTTGTTCACACAAGCGGAAAAGATTGTTTTCTTAATTTAGTTACATACTGACTCGATAAGAAAAGCTTTACAAGTAAAGAAGCAAGCGGTATCCATGTTTGGTGGCAAAAAGTCCGTTTAGTTTAGGTTCAGTTTTATTACACTCTCAAGCTGGTAGGGTGGGTTCGATTCCCGGTCGGGTCGTACTGCACACTTTGAAAAACGTACGGCCTCGTGCTCGGCGTTACTGGGTAAGTGCAAGGAAAAGGTCAACGCACGGTGCTGCCATTGACTCGCTACCAACGCAGCATTCACTACAAAATTTCATTACATTAATTATTGCGTGGCCACCAGCGCAGAGCAAGCGGCGATGGGCGCTGCAGACCACCATTGACACTAGAAAGGGAGAAAGCGAGTAAATGAACCTGAACAGAAATTTTATTCAATGCGACTTCGCCATCAACGAAATCAGCATCCAGTTCCATGCTCTTTGCTCTAGCTGAGATAAAGTTGGCCTGCTATCTATGTAAAACATTTCCAACCGAGAAGCACGACGATCACTATGAATTCGGAACAAAGGCAAATTTATGCGCAACAGCAAACAACATATAACCAATACCTTTATCATGCAGGGATTTATCGACAGTGTGGACTACTTCGTCTTGCTCGCTCGGCTTTCTTGTTTCAGATCTGTTGTTCTTCCTTTTTTTGTCTTTGCGAGTAGTTTTAGGGCTTCGGCTTCGATCCTACAGCATTCAAACAAAAATAATTTACCATGCTTTAAATTCGCTTTCATTAAGTGGCAAGCGGTGACGTCACCACTAACGGACACAAACTCTCACAATTCACGAGTTCGCGCAACGCAATGAAGTGAAAACCTTTGATCATCAGAAGCGTAACAGCGCAGATCAACAAAATTAGATCAGACCAGATATTGATCTTCCGCCTATCCGATGCAGTAGCAATTAATACACATCAATCCACACAATTACCACCAAGACAAAAATCTTCTACACCAACGCAATGTATACCCTCGTGATCCGCTGGTGCGTATCTTAATACAGTCCAAGCGCAGATGACTGCAGCAGAATCTGGAACCATAGCGAATAACGAAAATCTAAAAATCTTAATACAGTCCAATCTGACACAGGCACCGTTGCGGAAAGAAGCATGCACTTTGGTACTCATGAAGAATACAAACTAACTTTCGGTAAAATACTTTTTCGCCAACTCGTTTCTAATTGGAAACATAAAAAATCGGAAAATACCGCAGAAGCAACATCTTTGCCGCTGTTGACGTTGACATGTCTGATGGGAGCGGACGGTCGCAGGCACATCTGACACCAAGTCTTGCCACCAACACTTGGCGTCCTGGAATCTGAATTAGTAAAGACGTGGAAGCACCGCATTGAAATGAAATTAGAGTGTTTGGCATAACCGCTATAGTAAGTTACGCATTTCAATGTAGGCGCAATCCGCCGCCATACAAAATACTAGCGCCTACCACTCACATCCCGGCAGCGGCTAAATAAACATCAGCTGTGCAATCAACATTCGAAGCATTACTTTGCAACGTTTGCGATGGCGTGTTGTGGATGAACAGGCTACGATGTTTCACCAAACCTAAAACAGGCACTGACGAAAGATTGCACAGGGGCGTTTACCGCTTGAATTCGGAAAAAGAGGCGGTGAGACGGTGGGCGAGACGTGCGGGATGGGATCGAAGTGCTTGTTAAAACTTGCATTCGGCTTTGCACCACTTTGAGCAAAACTGCCAGGTGACGCACGTGATCCAGGTGGTATAGCATGCTGCAAAGCAAACGGATAGCAAGATGCACCTCGAGAACTCGATGATGATAAAAGAAGCAAGCTGAACGTTGACACCCTGCAAATTTGCAGCATTCAATATCCTAACTTAAACTTACCACGCCTATCTGATTAAAGGCATATGTGAAAACAGCTTAATCTTCAAAACACTGTTTGACTGTAACAATACGACAGGTCTGCAATACACCAGACCTACGTTTCATGCATCATCACATATGATTGATGTAAAACTTGAATTGCTTTTTTACAATAAATACCGTGGTTACGTTACCTTCGGCGGAGGTGGGATTTGTGTAACAGGAGCTTGTTTAACAATAGGTGAAGGAGCGGATACCACAGGAGCCACGGAGGTTCTTCGGTATTTCTCACATTGAGTTTCCAACGTGTGCACCCAGCAACGTTGCTCTTCAGCAGATTTCGTGATAACGATTATTTTTTCAAATAAGCTTCCTGAAAAACAGAAGTTAGTTGACACAATCGCACGTAAGTCACCTGTGAAGTCCTTCTTCCCTTTTATTTCTTACGCTAATTTGGACCGGTTATGTGGTACAGTTGGTTGAGCACACACCACTAAAAGCTGATAGGCTGGATTCGCATCCCGCGCGCGTCTTACCAAAAACTTGAAAAACGGAACTTGCGGCCTGTTTAGCATCGTTCTCGGCGTCAATAGGAGGGTTCAACAAAGAAGTGTCATGAACGGTGTTGCCATTGACTTCATACCAAGGCAGTAGTCACTATGAAAGTTTGTTGCCTAAAATTTAGTGGAAAGCTTGCACCGAAAGGCAGGGTCAAGGCAGAGATCAGAAAAAATAGAGGGGTAGGTTATTTTTCTAATTTTATTACACCGCTGCCTTGGTTTGGAAGCAACAACACATCCCGTGTGGTATCCTTGAGGTGGGGCGCTACTTCCGCAGATTGTAACGAAATTAAAGTTTATTCAAGCAAGTCGATTGAGTACAGATGTTTTTTGTGCTACTGTGCTAAGACGTTTCTTTTTCGGTCAGAATGTCTGACATTATAGGTTAATGAACACTGCTATGGCGAGTTTTAATACAACTGTGAGGCAAATGACCGAAATGTTTCAATGACCAAAATGTCGCAGCAAAAAAATGACCAAATGTATCAGCGAAAAAAAAGCAGGTGCTAAGTGCTGTGCATGGAAGAGTGACAGGAATATTGTAAGAATTTGGCTCCGGCAACCTGGGGTGAATGGTTTGCGGGAGACATAGGGATGGCAAACGCAGTATCAGCGTGCCTGGATTTCTGCTGCCACTAACAAGGTGGTCTAAAAAGTCAAAGACACGTAGATCAAACCTGAAAGCTCAAAAGCATGTTGATAAGACGGTGTATCATCCAACTTTTTTGCTTGAAGAACAGTAAGAGGAATTTTTCCCTCGTAACGAAAACAACTCAGGCGAGGCGACGAGGAAAGCATGAGCAGAAATCCCGGAAACAGCAGGAGATGTCGCTCTTTGCGTTCCTACATGAGACAATACAAGTTTATTAGTTGCATCGCCACATGCAATTAGTTGGAGCTTATGAAACAGTTCAAATAATTTTACAGCAGTTAAGCTGCTCCGACACACCACATTTATTTATAGTGGTCCTTTGAAAGTGTTCCATACACGGCGTTGTGAAAAAAGTTCCATTGTTATTAAGGATATGCAAACAATTGATGTGTTATAAAGTCGCAATCACACGAGCTCAAAGGCAAAACAAACTTTTGTGTTGGATTCTTGAAATTGGTCAACCAGTCTTTGATGACACTTACAAAACTTTGTGATGCATCAAAGCTGCACCTGACCTATTTCGTAGCATTCTCTGTGTGATCTTGGCAGAATAGGGTAGAGCCTGTATGATCGGGACCCGGTGAGTAACACCGAAAATTACGCTGTGGTCAACACACCTATTTTTATTAAGTACTGCACATATTAAAAAAGTTAATTGGGTAAGATCATAAACGATTACGGATGAAAGTGAAAAAAATTACCGTAGCGAACAAGCGGGTTCAAAGCAAAAGAATAATAAGAAATTGTTCAACAAACAATTTCAAAAAGTTTTGAACATGGTACGTGCGGTGAACCCCTAGTCCTGGGGTTCCCAACCTTTCTCTGACCATGTACCCCTTCAGCATTTCGACAGATGAGCATGGACCCGTAAAATTTCTTATGACAAAAAGGCTGAGTAAAATAACAAAAATCCACTGAATTTTTAACAGAACTTTTATATTTTTAGAACTATAAAGGTAGACTCCTTTTTTACGTCTCAAAGTTAATATATTTAACAGTAAGTATATAATGATTTTTGAAAATAACATTCACTGATATATGCATAAGTATTTGTAAATAAAAACTATAATATATATATTTCCCTTCTGTTGCTAAACTCAAATGTACCCCTGTACCTGGGGTACAGGACCCCTACTCTAGTCTATGCTGTACCCATTGTCTCGTAACGAATGTGTTACAAAGTAGATGGACCCATGCAATAGAGTGAACTCAAGTAGAACCTTAAAAACAAACTGATTTTGACGTAACATAAAAGCGCAAAACATTAGTTAACTAATCGGACCCAATTCAGGGTTTATCCTTTCCACAGGAATTATTACACACAAAATCACAACAGCGTATTGTTAACTGACAAATAAATTCGTATTTCGCAGTGACGGGAGTTATCGATGTGATCCAAAGGCACGGGTCAGAAACCTTAGATTCTTTTTGAATTCTTGCTATCCATTTGGATAGCACGCAAAACCTACCAGATACGTTGAGACAACGTTGCGAGGTCACAAGCTTCCTTGCCGCTTGCAAAACAATTTAGTCAATAAACAAGCAATTCAATGACATCTGCAATGGTACGAAAACAATGAATATTTATTTTACTGCCGTGGCTCACAACAAAAATGTAAAGTGACAAATGCAAAACCCCTAGTTCAGCAAAACAGATTACCTTGAATTGAACAAAACCGTTTTGAGTTCGATTTTCATTTACTCCAGTACCTCTTCCACTTATATAACAGTGATTGCTTGTGTGGTCTGTAGCGTGGCGCTTGGCATTTTGTAGAAAAGAAACTGAATTATTTCCATGTTCCTTATCTCAGGTCTGTTTCACTGTTATATATGTCTTTGTTTTTACTGTAATATCACAGAGTTTTTTTCATTGTGCTGCGGCACTTCGACTCGATAACTGCAAGTTTTTCGGTGTCCTGGCTGCAAGGTTTCATTTGCTTTTTTATTCTGAAATAAAGACTCTTGCTCAGTACAATGCTTATTCAAGTTGCATCAATCTACGTCGCCAGTAGCTTCGTCTTGCATGTGTTGGGGCGTGGTAATTGCTTCGAGTATGCTCGAAGCTTCGCATGTGTTTCATTTTGTTTTGTTTGCGTGAAGTCTCGCGTGTGTTTCTTTGCGTCTTGTGGACCTTGCGGCTGAAATAAAACAATCAAAACAATCTTCCAGCGACCAAAAATTATTTGCTTTGTTTGATAGGTAACTTAGAGAACAAAACATTGGTAACAAGACCAACATATCAAAGCTTGGCTTTTAGCAAGTTATTTTTAACCACCTTTTTTAACAAGTTTCCTTTCAACCACACTGGGCGGAAGTTGCGTGCACAAAGTTAATTGTGGAAAATACACATTTGCAACAAAACTGCTTCAGCGTTTTCTACAGCTGAACCAGCTGTAGTATTCCAGTGTTTTAGTATGAAGACGGTTATACAAAGCAAATAAAATATTTATTTAAATACATCTTCCTTGGCTGTTACAAAAGAAACCAGTTTTTCGATAAAACGCATTTTCATGTATGACCACTTCATCAAGCATTTGCAGAAAAACTAGTCCTCGTGAACTGTTTCCGCGGTAAGACCACCATACCAAATTTGGTTTGCTTGCAGACATATATTTAAATATTTGTGACATCTAGCATCCAGTGGACAATTTTATTCAAATACCTTAAAATCAATGCAAAAATTGAATAAATGTTGCCAAATAATCGACCACATTTTGAGTAAAAATAAAGTATAGTCGTACAAATAACATTTTGCGACACACATTATCGAGATGCACGAGTGTCTAAATGCAGAGACACGAACAGCTCATGGGCATCCCCCAGCGTATCTGAGTGCCGTAAAAATATATTGCTGAGATTGTGTTCACACATGTTCCCGTTTAAGTAAAACTTGACAATTTTATGTCAAGAAATGTGTACCCAAGTTTCTTTTTGGCGTAAAAAACACTTTTGCGACCAGAGCAAGATATGTCGATTGGTATTCGGTTTGGGTTGAGAATAATCTACGCAATACAACAAGCTTCAGTAGTCCGAAATACCTCTACTACTTTAAATCCCAGACTACGCCACAGTCAAAATAGCTACCAGACTACGCCACAGTCAAAATAATGTTTTGTCCCCAACAGGGACAGCGAATAGATTGACTTTGCGAAATATTCTTTCAGCTCAAATGCAAGCGTTTTGTCAAAATTGTGGAAAACCTTACATGCTGAAAAATTACGAATACCGTATTTTCCGCCTAATAAGCCGAAACCTAATTTTTGGTCCTGATTTTTGGGGGTCGGCTTATTGGGTGGATCATCAGCTTTGGACCAGAAAACATACACACTTCAATCTCAGAAATTTATTAAAATCCATCAATTTAATCATCTTCATCGTCAGAAGCATCGAATAATAGATTCCAGTCCTCGGCAGATACCTGGTCGTCGTACGGGTCATTTTCTGGTGTTATTAGCTGAGCAAGTACGATGAAGATGATTAAATTGATGGATTTTAATAAATATCTGAGATTTTTTTAAATGGCCTCAGCTTATTGGGTGGTAATACGAAAAAAAACTAATTTTCAGAGCTAAAAAATGGCCTCGGCTTGTTCGACGATTCGGCTTGTTGGGCGGAAAATACGGTAAGCCAAGTTGTACAAACACCTACATAAGTTTGTTCACGAGCAATCAAGTCCTCAACGTAGAGATAACTTTGAAAAATAATTTGAGCAAGTCGCATCCGCAAGAGTGAAGCAGACTCGTACCCATATGCCACTCGTCAGCGTGTCAACCTAATCACCAACACATTCACAGCGTCTTGGCAGAACAAAAATATCTTAGTAACGTACCACTATAGTAAAAAGGCAACATCCCCGCGTCTCATAGGAAACAAAACGTGATGTATACCGTCCAGGAACTGCTAATCTGGTCACTGTTAATAACGGGAAGTGCGCTTATATACTGAGTACGAGGCACATTTATCAAGGTGCACTGATGATGCAGTGAACAGAATCGCTTACCTGTGCCGGCAGCAGTGACCGGTTAACAACGTGCGGTTATACCAGTACCGTTTCAAGAGGTCATGCATCATTCATTATGGGAAGAAGGCATTGCAGAAAACTTCAATAATGAAGAATTTTGTCTAAATCTCCTTATTCAACGGCGTATTTTTAAACTTTGGTATCTGACGTTTCGGGTCTAAGCCTTTTAATATTGAGAATAGCAGAAAACATGCGCAAAAGAATACAAAAACTTGGTTAATGGTTTGTTTTTCGCGAGGAACGAACTGTTGCACATCAGAAATTTATTGGCCGATCAGTGAAACAATTACTGAAGGAACTTTTTGGTCTGATATAGACATGAAGCCCAATGCAAAGATTCGAAACTTCTTATGCGCAAGTAACCACCAACGCTCCAGGCACAAAGGCAATGAAGCCTGGTGTTTAAATTTAATATCAAACCATCAAAAATACCTCCGTTCCAATAACGCAAACGGAAGACGACATGTACAGGACTTGGCCAAGTGTGGACAGTGGCTCTCCCTCCCAGCCTTCAATTGTACTAGATAGAATGTGCTGCTCGCATTCCTTTCGCTTTCGAGTGTCTTGGCAAACAAGCTGCAGGAAAAATTTAATCAAATGACAAGAACATTTGCACCGTAGCCTGAATGATGGTATGTGGAATTCTCGAATTCATGAACTAATGTCACTCCAACTAGTGAAAACAGCAAAACTAACAACGAAGTGGCAAATGATTAACGATTTTTTAACCTTTCAACTGAAAACGATTTTGACCTTTCACCCTTTTCCGTATTGGTATGGGTTCATGCCATTTAATGAATAAAATTAAAAAGGAAGGAGACTTACGCACAGTTTGTCGAACATAGCAACAGCAGAAGTTAAATGAGGTCGATCGGGATGAGAATCCTGTAACAAGTCGAAATCGGAGAGATAAACAGCAAATTTATGCGTCATAAGCTAAACACAGCAAAGGTTCTAGTACAGCTTTCCTGTTACAGTTATTAGCACATCAGTATTTAGGCACACGTTAATCACGCACAAGTATTAGACAGCTTTGCGTTTCAAATACCGACCACGTTGAGCCCAACAAGTTTCGTATACTTGACATCAGTAGAAGTACCAAACGTTCAGACAAGATTATGCTAAAACTTTTGAGTATTGCACACCAGAGCAAGAGCAAGAAAAGGCCTTCTTTCAAAAAAATATTTTGAATCGCAAAACGTCCTCTACAAACTGTGCAACAAATCTCACCATAATGTGCCTTTCTAATTCTCGTGCTATGGTAGGATATTGCTCAAGGCGCTTGAACGGCTTGCTGAGATTTGAGGTCAAAAAAACAAAGCCAGGGCTAGTTGCGCCTTTGCTCTCCATGAACCTGTCCCGAAACATGCCACAGGCGAAACGTCAGTACATAACCTGATACACAACACACGAACTGTGCATGCAAGTCAAACACGATACTGAAATAGTTTTATACCGTAAGGAAGCCTTCTGTAGTAGAAGCTTCAATGCTTCTTGTTGAAAAGAATAAGATGCTTAGTTAACGTATAAGCATATGATCAGTTAAAAAATAAATTTTAGAGCTTCGTTTGTAAAACCATACTTAACAAGCTTGAAAATTTAGGAAGTTTCTCAAAGCACGCTCACAATAAGCACCTGCCCAACGAATCTTTGTTTTCTTGCAATACTTGAACAGCCGATGGGTGATTGCTACAGTAACTGGTGTACAAGATATTGAAGGTTTCATTTTGCTCCATGAATGACTGGCCAACATGCTGCTGCAAGTATGGTAGCCTGCAAGTGAAAAAACATTCGTCAATGAACGCATGAATCGTACTCCAGGAGATTGCAATGATAAACAGGAACAATATTAAAAAAGAAACAATCGTAACATATCATGCGGAACTCTATCTTTAAGATCTTAAATAGTTTTTGCCGGTTGTGGGAAGCTCATAACCAACATGTTCTTCACAAAAATCTTAAAACAGCCGTCACCGCATTCAACGTATTTAACAAAAAAGTCCTCCGAAACATGTTAAATCTTGAACTGACAAAAAGCTCGCAACAACGCAAGACAGCCAGATACTGCAGAACTCCGATGCAAAGCAGTATAGTCATTCTTAATTGCGTAGCAAACAATATTATCATGTTGTTACGGTACTGATAAGAGTCTGACGTTTGCATTTTTGCTCGTTTCAAAGTAAATTGAGAAGTTATGCCTCTGCGTAGTTTCGCAAATGTTAAGCTAAGCTTCTTCTTTCGTTTGAGCGAGTTCTTCTTTTATCCACTGCTTGGCCGCGCTAGATTTCGGGGCAGGTGTTGAGCAGCCATTCGGTTGTCTCATCGTC
>JGI24159J19872_10008706_pt1 | contig 13292 bp, 6 predicted proteins | sample Ectturendosymbi4_FD_19872 | JGI IMG/M metagenome (IMG submission 19872) | reverse complement strand
GCAATTCGTAGCATATTATTTGATTTTACTTGACTTGCAGCTGATTAATTTCCGGCGAGCATGTACGATTTCCCGGGAAGCTCCTTCCCGATTTCCACACTGTCTGCAGCCCTGGGTTCTGGCAGTCAGTGAGAAACAGTGTTCATGGTAGTTTTGCCACAACGTAAACAAACTTGTGAGAAACGTCCTGTTGTTGCGATACGAGGTCAATTTGCATTTCAGTCAAGACTGCTAGAAAGTGCTGAACAGGGACCCTGGAAGTTTCGTCACTTGTGGCCACAATAATCACAAATGTCACCAGCGTCAAACGGTCTCTGGCGACACGAAACCTTGTTGAATAAGCCGGAAGCACTTCATAGTTACCCACGAACAGCGAACATCAACTCGCCTCAATGACAACTCTTAGGAAAATAGTTTACAACCGGATATTTATCCACTGATGCTTCGTCACCATATTATGTCGCTTACATTGATTAGTTACAGAGCAGATTTCTTTCTTATCACAAAAATCGATATTAATAATTTGCTTCCAAAAAGTGGATACGGCACTGTTGACCATGTTTCCTTTTATTTTTAGACAATAGTTTATGGTGAGGATACATTGTCAATTAAGATTAATCTCTGTTGCGTTTCGTTGGTGTCGAAGATTTTGGTTGAAACTGCTCGAACAGGATTTCAATAAAGATGGAAGGAAACGATGGCAACTGGGCTTTGCGCAGATTTAATTGACAACGTTGGACCTACTTCCTTGTAGATCTGATTTTTTGCGTAACAACGAAAAAGCAATGGATACTTTGAAAACATCGCTCCTTGTTGAGCTTAGTGCACGCATTTAGTTGATCGTCGTATCACATTGGTAGGGATGTTGAGCCAGAGTTCTTCGCTTTAACGATGGTGAGCAAATTATCTCAGCAGCTCTCAGAGTTCTTGGCTGTAGCAATTCACTCATTTTGATAAGCGATTTTCCTCTTTGGGGAATGCCACGGAAGCAGCAGCCCTTGGAGGACTCGAAATACCTCACGTTCCAAAGCTATTTCAAATATTTCTGTTTGTAGTGGCTCAAGCCGCTATATGCGCAGAGGCAGTCAAAGGCATAACATCCCCGATGGTGTGAAAACCATCGGAAGCTTCCTTTGGCCGAACAGCTAGGGGTGAAGCAAACCGATCCAAAATGTTGGCTCCACAGCAAGTCGAGACCAAGCAAGGTCGGAGATGTAATCACTCAGCGTGGTCCTTGGTCGACCTCTGGATCGCTTTCCCGTGAGTTTAGCCAGCAGGGCTTGCCTCGCCAATCTTTCCTGGGGCATTCTGGACACATGGCTAAACCAACGTAACTCGGATCTCTCTATTCGGAGAAATGGTTCGACATTCAGAGCTTTACGAATTTCACAGGTGTGCACTTTGTTGCCAAGTGTCACACCATCAACTCTTTGCAAATTTCCCATCTCTTCCGCTTGCACTTGAGATAATATTCTTTCAGCCATAACCCAAGATTCATGACCACAGGTGAGGATCGGAACAAAGACCGATTTAAAAACTGACAGTTGTTTGAAAGCTCCCGTTTTATACAGAGCGATAAAGCTCACGCAGAACTACGCTTGCTTAACCAATCCGCGTATCATTTCCTTGTTCCGCCTTCCGTCACACGTGAATACCACCCCAAGGTGCTTGAACGTTACCTGTTGCAGTGTATTGTCGCTCACTTGGAGTGTACACTTGGAGTGTACACTGGTTTTTAGAGAGACACAATACCTCGGTCTTTTTAGTGCTAATGTTCATTCCGGCTCGGTCGCACGCAGCAGAAGACCTATGGAGTGCCTGCTGCTGGGCAACATGTTCAGAAGATGCACGTAGCAGTGTTGCGGAGCCGTAAGGAGTCGGAGGTTTTTGGGTGGGGTCGGATTCCTAACAACTCTAGGAGTCGGTGTCGGATTTGTTTGTTCGACTCCGACTCCGGAAGTCCAATTGGATCATTTTTTTGCAGCGCACTCTCAAGTTAGGAATTCCTGTTAAAATGGTACAATTTCTTTTGAAACTTTTATTGAAACAAAGATTTCTTGCTGTGTACCACGATTTGCATTGAGTGCTAGTTGCTACAAAAATGTTGACAGCCGAATTTCATTCACTTTATGTTAAGGAGGGGGAGCCGGATTTTTTAGAAAGGTCGGAGGCGGTAGTTGGAGTCGGAAGTTTTGGAAAGGTCGGACTCGGACATTTTACCTCCGACTGCGCAACCCTGGCACATATAGGGTCCCAACCTTTTTTTGAACCTGCCACAAAACTGAAATGGTGTTTGCACCCCCTGTAGCAGCAAGTCTGTCTTGCAAACTTGACGTTTTTGACTTTACTGGCAGACGTTTGCAGACAAATCACATTAGCACGAACGGACCTCGATATGCCTTGAAATGCAACTGTTTATTGTGAACGCAGACTGTTGGAAAGATCGAATAAACCGGACAGTGTGTTATTGCGCGTTTTAAACTATCAATGTGCAGTAGAGGGCAGAAACGAAGTTCTGCTGCAACAGCTTGTTTGCAGGGTGCAGAGTCTGGTGCAACAGCAACGACGCAACAGAATTCTGCTGCAACAGCAACGACGCAACAAAGTTCTGCTGCAACAGCAACGACGGACACGTTTGTCGCCAGTTACTGTTGAACCAATCAAGTTAATTACATCTTCAATAAAAAACGAATAATTATAAATCATTTAGTCATGTTTTCTTTGCCAAGCCACCAATACCCCGCGCATGCGCATATCTTGACTCACACGGTTTCAAAATTTTATGTTGGGCTCGGACTGAGTTCGGTCTTGTGTTCCCTGCTCGGACTGGGTTCGGACTTCAAAATGATGCCCATTCAAAACTCTGGTCCAAGTAAACATCTCCCTGTCTTTTCTCGCACACTTCGGGGTTTCGCTTTAAATTCTACAGTAGGCACAATTCCCCGTCTTTTGCCATTGCTTCGGGTTACGGTAACAATTCGACATTGTTTGTTTTCAATAAGAAGCACCAGTAAAAAAGCTTGGCCAATATTTGTGTTTGTCTTTGCAACAAAATAAGAACGTTTTAAGAACATCAATTTTCCCGATCGCACAACTGCTTACTTTTGGGGACAACCTTATTATGGCTCCCAGATACTAGTGAAGCTTGAAGCATGCAAAAACGTTCTAAAGGCGCCCTTCACAATCGCACAATAGATTTGATGTTGCTGGGTGATATTTCAGATATCAAGAGGTTGATATGATTTTCAGGCATCCTAATCGTGTGGAAACAAAGTGACTGAAAACCATTTTAAAGAATTACTGAACCTCTTGCGAAAACAAAACTATTCTGACAAAAAACGTGTGCTGACTTAGTTACTAACATTCCCACATTCTCTTTCGAACACGATATCTATAACTGTTATATTTCGTTAGAGGTACAGCAGATCTATTTCAAAAAAATCGTTAAAAAATTGCACCATTGTCTTCACATTTATAAACAAAGGCTTATCTTGTTAATGCCATTTTCAATCGGGTCATACCGAAGACTTAAAAAACGAAACTTGCGACCTGTCCAGCCTCGTGCTAGGCGTAAATGGATGCAAGGAGGGTACAAGGAAACAGTTCACCCGCGGTGCTGCCGTTGACTCGCCACCAGTGCAGCAGCATTCACTGCGAAAGCAGACGTGTGGCCCACGGTGCAAGCAAACGGAAATGGGCGCCACAGACCAGTCGTGACATTCAGAAAAGAGTACAAAGTGAGTACAAATGAAACTGAACTAAACACTTTAACAATCATTTTTTAGTTGAGCTTAACATGCAAACTATGAGCCCAAGTGGCCAAAACTCAACCAACCTGATGAACTGGTTGCTACGTGATGAGGACGTTGATTTAATTTTTCTTTGTTTCCTGGCATTGTTGATGTATGAGATAAAGCTTGTCGATAATCTACACATAAATTAAATTAACGTACTCACAATTTCTAAACTAGCCAGAAGAATAGTTTTGATGCTTCATTGCCGGTAAAAGTGAAAAACATGAGTTTTACAGCAGGTAATGCACATGCCTTCCCTTTTTCGTTAAAGCTTGTTGTTCACTGAAAAACGCAACAAATAATAATTACATCACTTGAGGAAAAAAATGAACGAACTTTATACAAATTAAGCACTGTCTGTGCACACTGCACAAGTAAAAAAAATCAGCACGCATTGATGTTATTTAATGGAAATCGATTTCGCCATACGGCATCTTCAGTCCAAGTAAATTGAAAGTAAAAACGGTAAAAAATTAAAAGTAAAAAATTTGCAACACACGTTCGGTTTGTTGACAAGAACAATGAGGTGGTAACGCAAACGCTAGCAGCAAGTCTTAGCAATAAAATATCCAAAACATTCAAACAAAAAAGTTCACAAAAACTCTTCGAAAACAATTATTATTAGTATTAACTGGAAACAGTGTTCAATGTTTGGTGAGACCAGGGTCTGATAAAACGAAGTTACGAATTATCCATCAGTAACATAGAACAGTACACTCTTAAACTGATACGCAAGATTGCTAGCTGCTATGCAATCTTGTAATCCTGACTTGCTGTATATTTACCATTTTCTTCGTGGCTCGCTTGTTAGGAAAGATGGAACTTTTTCACAACATACCCACAAATTGTTCTGATACACAGTAAACTGCAATCGTCATGGACTTAATTGGTTCCTGATTTTCAACTAAATTTTCGTTTCAAAGAAATAAAAGAACGCTATGACGCAAGATGTTGCCATTTATTTATTTGTAATTTTTTGCATAAAACGCACATTTATCATTGATTTTGTTCAGTTACTAGACTGTTTTTCGCCTCCATTTGAGCAATGTCCGGAAAACATCTGCGAAACGCTTGCCTTTTTTGCCTGTCTTTTTATTTCTAGAAGGCATCTGTTTTGTGTGAAACGATGAACGACTCAAACGTATTTTATTCACGCGCACACTCAACATTATCAAGACGAATAGGTGTAGTTGAAAGGACGAGGTTGTCCAAACGTTTCCCTTTAATGAAGTTTTCTTTTCCTGGCGTGTACCCATTTTTTCGGACTTATACATTAAAACCAGGTGTACTTTTGAAGCGAATAAAAAAGCTTGCAATTTTCTTGCCTATTAAAAGCATTTGCTGATTAATTCGACTGTGTCAACTTTGTGATATCTAACCACACATGAAGTTATGTTGGACGTTTCAAAATACAACTTGCTTCACCGTCAGTGAAAACCTGTTCAATGGACATTTGCTGGCGATGAAAAGTCCATTCTTTGAAATGTCCAATGTGATTTGATTGAAAATCAATATGATTTGATTGAAATCGCTGGTTTGTGCACTGCTGTTTGTCAGCAGTGCATCACGTTTGTTTTCCTGCATCTGAACAATTTGAAAACTCACTGAAAGTTGTGAAAGCTTTTTACAGCTTTACTTCGATTTTGCAACCTTAAAATATCTTTCCACTTTGTTGGAAGACCATACCTCATATTTTTGATAAACAAGCCACCGACTTGAAATTCTGTTGTTGTTGGCCAATGTCAATAAACATTGTTTTGCCAACTCTGCAGAAGCATTATATTGCAAAGAAATTAAAACATGTTCAGACAATGAGAGAACAGCGTAGTAAAGCTTTACATATATCAAAATTTGTGCACTGCTTCTTTTCACAGCAAAATAACGAAATCAATATTGGCGTTTTCACAAAATTGTAAATGTTTGTTTGAAGTATATGCGAAGCTCGTTTTGTAAAAAGCGCAGTACTTTCCTTGTTCATGACGTGCAAGTTGTTAAACCTAAGATTTATTATTTGCGATCCTGTGCAGTCCACAGGTTTTAGTTTATTTGCAGTCCAGTTACTAACATAAGGCTAAAACACATGTTTGTTAAGTCTTAACGGCCATTTAGCGAATTTATTGGTTGCTAAAGTTTGTAGTAAGTTTCTGTGCCATTACAGATAGCATCGTTCCTTTAGAAACAGTTTTGTTCTTTTTAGAACTCAGTTGCCAACATTACTGTAATCAACTTACATTTCACTTGCTACTATGGTCGACAAGAGATATTAGCTGAAAACATTCCATTCATCGTGTTTCTTACTGCAGTTTCTTTGATCTCTATGCAGGAAAATTTGAAGTGGTATATCGGCTAAAAAGAGTCAGTATTCTTCCATTTCAAGCTTTTTACTTGGAGACAATCGTTTCCCCGCTTGCCCCTCAAAAATGCTTGCCTTGGCGATGCCACAGAAACCCTTGTTGCCACGAAAACGTGTTGCCACTTAACTGGAGTGCTGGGCAGTATCACATTGGCTTTCTTTGGAAAAGGAGCGTCGTAACTAAGTACACTGAGTTGGTTGGAATTTTTCACAGGTTTTAGATTCAGAATTTTAAGCTGTATCTTGCATCTGTGACACTGAAGAATTTAACCTCAAGTTTTTGACTCTCTGTTTGGTTTGAAATTAGGGAAGTTGAATCCAACCAAGTATGCTTTCTTTTCAGAAAAAAATGCTGCTCTTATGTTGCTTTTCAAAATATCTAAGCAGATATTATACTGCAAAAACTATACTAAAAGTAGCTACATTAGCATGGAGTAACAAATGTATTTTTGTGATGTAATTAACAGCGAAAATTGCTTCTCCAGACAAAGTTGTAACTCCACGTTACTCCTTTGACATGTTAAAAAAGTAGATGGTGTTAACAGAAAAGTGTGGAAATATCAGTTGCGCACCATCTGGGATGTGTCCTTCCAAATGGCATCAGCAATAATCAGCATGTTTTACAGCATTACGCTGCTTGTGTTTATTTTAGCTGCTGACGAAAACAGTTTGGTAAAGAAAAGTCATAATTAAAACTTTCCCAGGTAACTACTTTATGGTGAAAGGATGGATTAGAACAGAGGGGCGTTATCGAAAAATGAAATTCATAAAAGTTTGTAACAGTCAGTAATTGTTTACAATTTTGCTTTTTCCTTTATAAAATATTTCACTACCGTAGGAATATCGCAATTTAAATGTTTTTTCATGCTTCGACGTTGGTTGCACATCAACAAAGATTCAAATGCAGAAAATAATGAATTTCACCCACTAGGAGGAAGGAATATTTCGTGCAGAGGTAGCTTCACTTTTTTGATGTTGTCGGAATGAGCTGGTGAAGAAGGTTGTGGATTATCCTCTGAGGGTAAAAGATCATTAATTGATGGACTCTGAATTGAAAATAACGCTAGTAATGTTTGAAAAGTTGATACCACCTGTCAGTAAACAATTTTTTTGCTGGTACGTCCAACCTACTTCAATATTAACAAGAAGTTTCATAATTGTGTTTTGTACTCATTACTAAGTAGTCACCCCAACAAATGTAAGCGCCTTGTTTCACAGGTTTGTTCAAGACTTTTCTCATCGTAAACTACAATAAACAAGTGATTATCATGTAAAATGGTGCATTTTTCACAAGAAATTTTACAGTGGAATGAAGTTGACATCAGAGAGGACAGCGGCGTTACGTGATGTACGAAAACAACCTTGTGCTCTAGGCGCAAGCTATCCGAAGTTGAGCAGTTGGACAAAATCACATTTCCGTAATCTAAGATTCGCAGAACGCAAGAAACATACAGTAGAGTGTGTAGAGGACCTTCCGTGGAGCAAAGTGTGCAAGCTGGTTGATGCGGTTAAGTCTGAGTGTAGTCGAAACGTTATTTTTTCTTTTGAATTTGCCATACATAAAATTTTTTCTTTGCCTGCAGTGACAATCTGCTACTTAAAGGCTGTCCCTTGCCTCTTAAACCGAAAATTGGACGCTTTTTCACCCCCCAGTCCTTGTGGCCGGGGGAGGCTATCCGGTTTCGACCGGCACTTCGTGTGCAGCGAAATTGATCGTTTTTTCGTTGTTACGAAAAAAATCAATGTTCAATCGTTTTATCGACAAAATGTGGTGATGCCATGATGAAATATAAGGCCTAAATGTTTGTTTGAATCGGTTTCGCTGAGGTCAATGCTGTAAAATATAAAAACAGGGTGAGAGATATGGGGCTTGGAAATGGTTAAAACTTTCGTCTTTGCTGGATTAAGTTTTACCTTCCATAGATTTGACCAGTTAGACAAGGTGTACAAATTGCAAGTTAAAACTTGATAGAGATGAAGTGGACAATTAGAAGAGAATACAAAACGTTAAAAAACGGACAATTAGAAGAGTTCCAACAAAGGGGAACCAGTGTTTTGTTTGGAAAATATCTGTGTGGTCTGATGTCTGAGTCGAAAAAAGAACAAACATTAAACAAATGAAACCTTCGAGATCTGCGTCTAGATCGGGTTTGGTATAGGTTTTGCTCAAGGTTTTTATAAATAGTGAATATTATGAATAGTTTTCTTCCTACACTTGAAAGTGTATTTTCTAAGTCCACAGTTTTAACGTCCATGCAGTACAACGTAAACAAGAACCGATTACCTGAATCTGCCTCAGTCTCTGCAGTACTTGCAATCGTGGCTGACATAATATCTTCTTTTAAACCAGAGAAATGATCTTGAGACGGCTTGTTGTGTTTATCTGCAAAGACAAAATAATTTAATGAAAAATTGTTTTGTATGTCAAAAAGCAAAAATGCAAACCACATAAGTAATTGTAACCTTTATCCGTGGCAGCAAAAGTTAACGCAAACGTGGAAACAAATTTGTTTGTGATTTTGATCCACTGAAGAAGACGTATAACGAAAATAACCAAATATGAACGATGCACTTTCTTGGCTGGTGTTTCCCCGAGGTTACTTGTTTTGTTTGGAAAATATCTGTGTGGTCTGATGTCTCAGTAGAAGAAAGAACAAACATTAAACGTTTGAAACCTTCGAGATCTACGTCTAGATCGGGGATGGTATATGTTTTGCTCAAGGTTTTTGTGAAGAGTGAATATTATGAATAGTTTTCTTCCTACACTTGAAAGTGTATTTTGCTAGGTCCATAGTTTTAACTTCCATGCAGTACAACGTAAACAAGAACTGATAACCTAGATCTGCCTCAGTCTCTGCAATGGTCGCAATCGTGGCTGACATAATATCTTCTTTTAAGTCTGAGAGCTGATTTTGAGACGGCTTGTTGTGTTGATCTGCAAAGACAAAATAATTTAATCAAAAAGCAAAAATGCAAACCACATAAGTAATTGTAACCTTTTTTAATGGCAGCAGAAGTTAACTCAAACGTGGAAACAAACTTGTTGGTGATTTTGATCCGTTGAAGCAAAGTTATGATGAAAATAACTGCATTTTAAACCCAATATGAATGATCCGCTTTCTTGGCTGGCGTTTCACCGAAATTACTTGACGTCGACCTCATTAATATGTATCAAAACTGATGGAGAAAATTTGACACACTTCTTCCTCTTCTTCTTCTTCTTCTTACTGTGCACCTCGAAACGCGTTGATATCACGCACCTAGTTTTTCACAGTGAATTGATATCACATGCATCGTTTTTACAATACGTTGAAATCACCTACATCTTTCTCACAATGAGTAGATGCTATAACGTGCTTTTTGTACTTGCCGACTAGAATTTCGTATCTATTTGTAGCATTGTAGCATTTGAAAAACTTCTTTCAATGACGTTAATATACCTGATTCATTATATTTAACAGTATTTATGCTCTTTCATTTCGGTTGCAAGACGTCATTGTTGAAGCATGTAATGCAAAACCTGGTTTCCAATGAAGAGGAATATCACGCTCAGATTGCGAAATGTTCTCCACAATAATAAATCTTGCCAAAATTTGCGCTAAATATTTTACATCAAAAAACTCATTCCTTCAACTTCAGTTAGTAATCTCATCAGGGCCGTATATTAAACATTTTATTATAAATTTAACAAACTGAAACATATTTTCAGAACGTCCACAACCCTATACTCACCTGTTTCACCAGTGCTCATGACAGTTGCTAGAGATGTTTGTGAGCTCATTTGAGATGCAGAATTATCTTGAACAAAATTGAGTCCATGATTTGCAAAAACAAGTTTTATAAAATGAATTTTACGACTTTTACTGTTTTGCTAGCATCAGAGAAAACTTTTTAACTGAAAAAACACTGGATTGCATTTCTCACAATACAAACTTGTACTAAACATTAGTACTTTGTATATTTTTAAGAAAACTATTTTTAAACTTTGCTAAATTAGTAAAAACCTTACATTTTGGCAGAACAAATTGCATCACTGATTGAAAATTTTAAGTGTAATTTTCAAATACAAAGATAGTTTAGCTTGATGTAGGCTAAACTTTGCGTGATAAATGTCATGATAGATTGTCTTGGACTAGTAATATAGAAACACTATTCAACTTCTCATAATAGAAACATGTCTGTAAAATACAAATGCATACGTGGTTAAACAAGAGAACAATCTTTTTCCTCAAATTTGCCAAAGCAAGATTTTTCTAAAGCACGCGGACTGCAGTTTCAAGCAAACGCTAGTACTATTAGACTTAGAGAAACATCCGCTAGGTTCATGTGCTGTTATCACCGAAGCTACAGAGCTAACCTAACGCCAATTCTCAAGCGGCTGTCTTCACTGGAATTCACCAGGAGTTAATTAGTTAATTATCCTTTTTTAGTTATAACTTTCCTACCACTAACGCTAGATAGCGAATCAAGGGATCTGAAGATGCGGATTTTGCCTAGTTTATTTTTTAAAGAAAACACAAGTAAATTGTTACTTTTTTTCTCAGGCCGTACTTTTTTCTTTTTTTTCTCATAGCTTTTTTCTCAACTTTTTTCTCAAGCCCGGTGACCTCATACAAAAATCCCTTGACCTACCCTAGTCGCAACGTCACCCAAAAAAGTTCAAACCCAAAAGTGCCCGGAGCTTTTTAAATCGTATCTAAGAGACTTCTGCTTCTTTAGGTTTGAATAGATCAGTCGGCAATTTATTACTGGAAAAGTCTAAACCGATATATTGGCTTCAGCAGTTCTTAAATGCCTGGCTACGTTTGCAATAAATATGAAGTTGCTATCCTGCTCAGGAAGTCAGGCTATGCCACTGATCTGGGGGTTGTTTCATTTGTTGATTTCATACACTTAGAAAAATGTTAAAAATCTGTGTTTCCATGACTTTTCCCGATTTTCAGAGACCAATGGAATGGTGCCAGAATAATACCACAAAATTGTCCCTGAAAGCTTATGAATAAAACGTTGGGAGACCCAACTACCCCAAATTTCCTGATATGTAGAAAATTTTGGAGACCTACCACCCGAAAATGCCGCATGTGTTAAATGAGACAGTCAAGTTTGGTATTAGAAAACACCAGATGTGGGGAGAACAACTCAAAACGCCCATAGCTGGCATAAGTCATTACTCAAATACATACCACCACCTGACAAGACCTCGGAGGTAATGCTCACGATGGTTCCTGGCATTGCTTGCTCAACTGGATTATGTTTAGTGCTGTTGAGAACTGCATTGTCATGTTGATCTGAAACAGGAATTTTTAAACAAAGGTTATTTTGGTACAAAAGAACGAAAATGCCAATCGGAGATCGACAACCTCCTACTTTTAGTCCCGATTCGGCCTTTTAGCCGTTCAGGAGCTGCGTAAGCTCGTGTCATCTGACCTTGGGATGCTTCTGTAGAAATTGTAAAAGACTTTGTAAGAGGCCTGGTGTATTTCACCAATTTTGTTCGACCGAAGTCAGCAATTTTTTAACTTAAATATTTTGTAAGAAAGATGTTGTCTCACTCAAGATCACCATGGATCAGTCGACGCTCCTCAATGAAATTATGAAGAAAGGAAATTCCGTTTGCTATTTCCCAAGACATTCGAAGCCTCAAGTCCATGCGAAGGACAACATCAACGTTAATCAACAGAAGCAGCAAATTTCCACCTTGTATATATTTTGATTATACCACAGCAAGACGAAAATGAGCATATAAGTTTTTCATAATAAGTGCTTAGAACTGTTTGCTTAACACAAAAACATTGACAAAAACGATGTTTTGTCCAACACTACATTTTCAGTTCAACAACCAATTATTTAGGCTACTTCAATGAGAACGTTTTTCTGCCCTAAGGTTCACAACTGTTCTCAAAACGGAGTGTTCTGTGCGATCTAAATCATAATAGTATGTCCACCTACTTTAAATTTCAGGAACGATTTGTCTACGTGCAAATATCATTCGTATAATGTTTTTGTTTTAATCTTACTTTTCAAAGCTTTAGCATATTATTTAAATTCATTTTTCTTATCATTTTATTGCAGATTGTTAAGATTGTCTAGAGCTTCGTTTTTCGGCAGATTTTAGTCATTTCACTGAAACAAACAAGTTAAAGTGCCCATAAACACCTGATTGTGTTCTGAGAGTCAGCAATCAAAACCAGCTAATTAGGATTGTTCTCGTTCAGCTTGATCCAATTTAACATAACAACGCGTTTACTAAGGGTCCTTAAAGGGTTAAGTTTGCCTTCATGAACTTCGGCAAGTTGCAACAAACATCCCTCCTGTCTAGGTACTACAACAAGCCCTTGATTGCCATTTCATTCAGTGCAGGTGTTATTAGTTTCCTCATGTCTACGTGTTACTGGCTACGCTCTATTCAAAAGTAGTGATGACTTTTCTTTTAGTCATGGGTTTGTCTTTGTGGCTTGCTTTTCTGTGCGGCCTTTTCAGTAACCAACACCTGACAACGATTCCATCCCAAACATGCTCACTGAGCTTACCTGTTGCTAATGTCAACTCAGGAATCGAAGTAATAGTAGAAATTCCAGCAGCAGGTTCACGTTCTGAAGCGCCGTCAGCCACTGCAAAAAACACATCAGATTTTTCAGCGAAACACTTTGAAAACAGTGTTTTGTTTTGAGCAAAGCAAACATATTCTTAACAATTTTAAACAACATGAAACTTCAGTGAACAAATCAGTTTTATTTAAAAAACAATTAAATCTTAGACAGTTTCACTTGACTAATAATTACGATAAAGTTAAAATTTATGAATAAAATTAAAAATAAGCTGCTCAGTTGATTTGGAAGAGAAACGGCAACCAAGTGGCGATACGTTTTCACTAATTTGACCACACTGGTAGCAGGTGTTTTTGTAGCAAAGTAGCAGATGAACAAGCTAATAAATTTTTCAATCATACTTTTATTGAAAGTGCCGTTGCTTGCATTGAAATACCGAAGTAACAGCGTGTCCTGGGAACGCTCAGAAGGAAGAAAAAGTTCGATCTTCCCAAGCGCTGCTGCAACACTTCGTTGAATTGCTTCCGGTGATTGTTGGTTGAAGAGATCTGACAACTCGTCTCTTATGAGAAGCATGTTTGGTCGAGAATCTGGATC
>JGI24159J19872_10008703_pt1 | contig 13294 bp, 7 predicted proteins | sample Ectturendosymbi4_FD_19872 | JGI IMG/M metagenome (IMG submission 19872) | reverse complement strand
ATGAAGCACTACCATCGTTATCTTAAGGCCTTACACACCGTCTCTCTTCCCTTTGTACGTTGACCAAGTCCTGCCAGTCGGCATCAAGCTGCATGGTTGTAAGATGTTCTTAGACAGCCGCAATTTTATGCCCAAATGCAACTTCAAGCATTAGAAATTGCAAGAGCGATTCTGCAAAGATCAGTTAATGGTTAAATACTAAAGGAAGAAAGTAGCGTACGTAGCTAGTTTAGCAATCAACAAGGCTGCTGTGTTTAAAGTTTGAAAAATTCACACTTAGGAGCATTCGCAACTTGTGCAATACTAGAACGCCAACTTGTGGTCGATAGGCCGCATGTTGATTTTTTTGTTGTTCTTTCAAGGAATGCACTATTCTTTAACGCAATCCGTAAGGGCACGATTACTTGCATAAAAACAAGCTTGCAGTAACTTGCTTTGATGCGCCATATGATTTCATTGCAGACAAAATACGAAGCGCGCAACATCGCGCTGGGTTAGAAATTAGAATCAAAAAGCTCAAAAATTTCTTAGTTCTTGGTGTTGACTGAATGAAATCAACAAGGATTTTATCATGTTTAGGATATTTTGCTGGTCAACTAGCTCCTTGAAAAACTGACGATCTCATTACTGCTTCTGTTGCATTGCACACGAAGTCAGCGAAATATGTCAGAAGGCCTCCGCACACGACGGTGAAGTAATAATGAATTATTGATGCTTCCATGACAACTGAATTGGGATCTGGTCCCTTCTTGAGGTACAATGACAACAAAGAGTGAGTTCGCCTAAGGCTTAAGAACGTTGGCAAAGATTTTCAAACTGCTTGTGCTGCGGATTGGAAACAATTATTTCAATGTTTATTCCTCTCAAATGTGTTCAACTGTATTGAGTTAGCATTACTTTCTTTACGTTTTTATGCGATAGTAGCATTGCGTGAGGTGATAAAGCGCAAAAAGGAATCAATAGTCCGCTGCACAGTTAGATAAAACATCGATTTGCGATGCAGTGTAACAGACACTGCAATTGTTGGAACAGCACAATGTACTTGAAATAATCGTTTGGCAGCAGATTGAGAAATATAGTGTGCATAGCTCCTGCTGAAGTTAGTGAAATTGAGGCTAAGTCTTTTGTGTAATTGAACAGCATCAGGAATTTCTCGACAACTTACGAATTTATTTAGTAGAAATGCAATAGTCACAGTCAGTGGCAACATACAATATTATATTGTTTTCACGTTGAATGATGGAGTTTTAGAAGCATAAAATCCAACGATAAACAGTTTCTAAAGCTTAAAAAGTAAGAATATATGTTTGTCAGATGTGGGATGTCGAAAATTTCAGTTGACTTTTTCAGGATTAAAACATTGTGAAAAACTGTTCTACAAGCAAGAAATACCAATGCTTGGCTTTAAAATCTCTCTCGAGGTGTCAACATACTTTGCTGTATCATAAAACCAGCTCAGAAGTATGCGGATCAAATGTACAATTGATGTTACTTTACCATTGTCATTCCTTTTGATCAGTTTGAAAGAGCAAAATTTTAGATTAAAATAAGTTATTGTCGCAGAGGTGAAAATAAAGGGGCCATGACAGGTTTTTTAAGGGAAAATGTTAGGTACCCGGTATGGACTTGTAGGGACCCGATTTCTCTGATTCTAGGGATCCGATTTTCTCTGATTCTAGGGACCCGATTTTCAATTCTAAGGACCCGCATCTGTCCCTAAAACACCTTGAAAAGACCCTGGGCTATGGGTACTGTTCTTGCTCCTAACCAAAATAAAATATTTAATTTATCTTAAAATAAACGGATTAATCCATTTTTGTAGCACTTTTGATGGGACAACACAATTACAGCGTGGTTATATCTAAGCGAAATGCAGTCTTTGGTTATAGCTGTGGTGAAAAGTACTCACCTGTGGAAAACTTTACAGTTCACCTTGAGGAGCACCATAGTTTGGNTAGCAGCACGGNAGACTGTGCTTTAACAGCAAGTACTGTAAATCATTTTAGATTTTAATTATTCAAAGTCAATAGTGTACGCTACCGCCAGTTTGCTGTGACAAGCCTACGCAAGTCAGTCAAGTCAGGTGCTCTTTACTTCCATACTATCCAGGAGTATATAGTGCCTTTACTCGTGTTTATATCTGATCATAGTTACTTGAGCTTTACGATGGCTGGTTGGAAGCAACGCAAATTGATAAAGCTTTGAATCAGTTTTACNGCTGTTCCCTNAAAACACATGTTCAAACAAAAAAATTCGAGAAACATATTTGGAAGTAATAAAACACAGAGCGATAGTGAGAAATGGAAACACAAAAAAGCGACATGAAATAAAATATTGCAATTGCTCTAGTGCAGGGGTGTAAAAATGCGGTCGCGCACTCGTGCCCCGCGACCAAAAACTTGGAGTGCGCGAACGTTTATTTTTTTTTAAATTCATACTGTATGCCGGTTTTTTTTAAGGTGTTTTAGGGACCCGATTCGGGTCCCTAGAATCAGAGAAAATCGGGTCCCTACCGGTCCATACTGGGTACCTAACATTTTCCTTAATAAAAACCCTGCTTTATGCATATGAATGCTGTATGGCAATGCTTTTATGTGTGCGCTACTAAAAATTTCTACGCGCTACTAAGATTTACAGAAAATTTTGTACCTCTGCTCTAGTGAAATCTAGCGCACAAACTCGTAAGGAAGAGCAAGTGTTCGTAAGCAACTTGCCTCGCTTTTGTTAAGCTCTTAGGTAGCCGTGCTACCTGCCCTGTTCTAGATCGCCCCACTTTCCCGTTCGTGTTTGAAGATCAAGGTACGTGAGGGGTCACATGTACAGTTACACGTTTCGTTCAGCTATTCTTCCACATACAAGCGAGCATCGCAAGGCAGGTTGAGAGTCAAAGCAACAACATCAACTGCAATCAATCGAACATTCGAATCGACCTTACGAGCAGGGCTGGCGCTAGGTGGTTGGGGCATCCCAAGCCTGAACTTTGGAGCCCCAAATAAAATACAAATGCATTTAACACGTAATATTTAGATAAAAAAAAACGTCGCTTTATTTTAACAAACGTTTATAAAAGCATGTTTCTACAACATCAACATAACATATAAAGCAGACAGACTTTAAACATTTGCTATATTTCAAGCTGAGAAAATTACTTTTCCACGTTTTCAAAGAGGAAAATGTTTGTATCGACTGTCATATCTAATATTTTTGCACTTTCACTTTCAGTAGATGTCATTGCCAGATTTGTTAGTCTTTCATCAGTCATAGTTGATCTGTGAAATGTTTTGATGAACTTCAACTTGCTGTAGCTCCGTTCAACAGTATTGACTACAACGGTGATTGGCAAACCTTCGTTACGATGGCCGCAAGCCCCCTTTCAGTCATACTTAAAAGCCCGTGCTTATTTTTGAAGGTACAATTTCAAATTTATGTTGTATTCAGTTATCTGTAACATGACAATGTTATGTTAATGCCATAAACCTTATAATGACAACAACAATACATTGATGACGTCAAACGATGAACGTTCTATAGTTGTTGCAGTAGCCTGTATTTTATCCCAAGCATCTGGCGCAGCTCTTTAGCTCTTACACACCGCACGCCCCACAAAAATAAGTGTTGCGCGGCCCAATAAAAAGTGCTGAGCGGCCCACAGTTTGCCAACCACTGCCGTACAATGTTATAGGTTAATTAGTTGGATTTCTCACTGGTGTAAAGCAGGGGTGGTGAACACGCGGCCCGCGTTAACATTTAAGATGGTCCCTATCAAATTTTTCGTTACCCGAGATAAAACACAACATCGCGGCAAACAAAANTCCGTGGTAAGCAGATATTTACCGTGTCTAGAGCTAAAGAGATATGAAAGGAACTTGACTGACAATTACTTTTATTAATTATACACCTGACAAACTTCTGAAAATGTACTGATGTTATTTTTTGTTTTTCCTAAGGTTGAGCCCTTGTGTTTTTCATGCACCATCACACTGTGCTGATTAGTCTATAATGCTTTTGCTTATATTTATTCAGATCAACTAAAACCTGGAAATAGTATCTCATTTTGTATGATTTTGGTATTATTTTTTTGTTTGTTATCTGAATGATGAAGTAGTCAACTTCAATGTTAGTATTCCTATGCGTAAAGTTGCTTAATACAAACACTTTCTACAAGATATCTTTTGTTGATTTATAACAAACAAACTTTATGACAGTGTGCTTCAAAATGCACTCCTGATCATTACACTGTGGATTACCATGTTCTACAAGATTTTTTTGTCTAAATTATCTATTTAAGTTTCATGCAACTATCAGGAAGCATCAAAAACTTAGGCCAAAAATCATCAAAAAATCAAGAACTCATAAATATCTCAAAAAACACATAAAATAAGCAAGTAAAATGTATTAAATGCATATAGAAATATGTCAGTTCTGGTTCATTAAAAAAAATTTCGTTCTAGCTTTTTCAGTTGTTGAGATTTTGCATTTTTCTATTTTTTGGGTCGTTTCCATGGAAACGCTCATAGGGAAAGTGTCAAACAACAATTGATTCAACTTTTTTTGTCATTATCGTGATTGATGACACCAACTGCAACTTTTGACCAACTGACGTAGAGATCTGACACATTCGCCCAAAATTGATACGGCCTGGTATGCACGTTGGTTGTTTGAATGAGTTTTTTAGGTATGAGATCCCATCACAGGATAAACACGTGGTTAGGTTGTTAAGTAATCGCCGCTCTACAGCAATGCATGAAACCTTCACGAAGATAAAAGATAAAGCTTGCCTGTGTCCAACTGATGACATTACTTTAATTCATGGCTTGTCTCCAAAGTCGGGTGAAACCAAAGCCGCTTTTACGTCCAGCGATATATATTTATTGCGTCTTGCCGGTTCAGTTGAGGATAGATTTTCCCGAAAGAAGGAATCGATAAAATCGACCGTTTGAGATTTTCATTAGCTGCAAACTCACGGGCGGGAGAGATAGAGACGCATGGGAAATGGTTACATTAGACACATACGATTCAAGCAGGTCGAATTTCTTTCTTCAGCTTGACCTTGGTTGAAACATTTTCAGTTTGAAATGGACAGCTGAGCTGGGTAGGCGTTATTGTTGCGTATTGGGTAGGCTTGCATAAACAAGTCATTTGGATAGGCTGGTAAAGGTACTGGTGGAATGAGCGGCCGTAGCTTTTGCCAAATCTGTTAACAGGAAGGCGTAAAACTTGGACTGCAGACAAAAGTTTCCCGTGCTTCTCGTCAGGGAGCTCGTGCCAACCGCTTGACCGACTGAAAGCAGCAGTTGCAGTAAATTCGGACCTTGGTTTGTGAATAAGGTTCCAATAATGCAGACATGAGTTTTTCAGTTAGACGTTCTTTGTAATGCAGCTGGATTAACTGAAGAAGGCGAGCGCTAAAATAAAGCCAGAAAATATAATCAACAGCACTGCAGCTGCCTTGAGATATACACATGCTACGCTTAGGCATTAGTGGTTAAATAAGCACAGGCTTTAAAATAATTGCCTCAGCGATACAAGCGTTTTTGACTTTCTGGCACAGCTTAAATTTATCACTTCGCTTATTTATGCAATGTTTTATAAATTAGTTTTCAATGCGTAATAGATAACACTTCATTTGTAGAAAGGCATGCTGTGATGAGTTCACTGTACAAAAGTTACTGTACTGAAAATAAGGTAAGAAATAGTGAGGCTTTGCCTAGCTTTACCTCATCTCAACGACTTGCTTTTACAGAAGCCTGATTCCTTCAACCGATGTTAGGTTGTTACCATGGAGCTTCAGTCCCGTCGCCACGGGGGGCATTAGTGGGCTTAGCCCCCCCCAAAAAAACTCCAAGTCCCCCCAAATTGAAATACGAAACACTATAAACTAGTGGAATTTTTGGCAAATTTGAATGTCAAGCCCCCATGCAGGAACGCAAAGCCCCTTTTGACGACTTTCTGGCAACGGTTCTGTGGAGCTTCAAACCATTCCGTGAGAAACAGGTTGTGCAAATCTTCAACAACAATGCACTTCGGTAGTGAAAAATACACCGTTTACTTTTCATCTTAGCACGAGCTGCAGATAGGTCAAAGCGGTAAGTTTACTTAGCTTCGTTTCAAGGCACGGATTGTTTGCACTGTACCAGCAGTGATCTCAAGCTTGTACTTGCCAGTAAAGCGAGACAGAGCACGAGCACTATGAAAGCCAGGTTTGTACAAAATAAATACAGAGCACACTTATAAAAATTCAACCTGGGGATACTGAAAGGCGCACTCGTTAAACTAAAAGTACTGCGGGACAGAAAAATTGAAAAGAATTAGAACCATCTTTTTAACACTTGAGAAGGTATATCGAAAGCATGGTATCAACGACGTCAGGCAGTAGCTTTACATGAAGTGAAGCATTATTTCGGTGCAATAGTTGTTCTTGAAACATTATTTAAAGTTTCTGTGTTATGCGGTGCTGCTACATCTGCTAGAAGAATATGATTATCATGATATAAATGTTGTGATCTGTAAATAGCCTACTTCTTATCCTATATGCTACTCATTCCGAAGGGCTTTTAAAAATAGGATTGAAAGAGCTAAATTGCATATGCAGTTCCAGCATGAGTAGAGCTATGGCATGAAAATCATGAAACAATTTGTAAAAGTTCAAATTGATGGGTCAGTTGCAGAAAAAATAAAAAAGGCATGATTTTATCAAATCAAAATGTTGCTGCTGCTGATTATCAGCCTGATATATGGCCTTAACTCAGATACTCTATACCAGTGGTTCTTAACCTTTTTTGTCTCATTTTCCCTTTAACAAAATCAAAAAATTAATTTTACCCCAACAATGTTTAGTGTGTTAAAGCATGACTTTTCTGGAAAGGGTCCGGGGCAGGTTCTCCTGGAAACTTACACTCAAATACATGAATTTTTGTGCTTGCTGGAACCCATTTTATGGTAATGCTTGCACGAAACTTATCAGTTTCTAAGATGAAGCTTTAATAAAATCCTCTTACAAGCAAGCATGAACACGTTTTAAGAAGTGGTTCGCTGAGGTTGTTGAAATTCTAAAAACAGTTTCATACGAACGGGCATACGACTGAATCAAGGGGCAAAACGTTTGGAAGAAGGAATACACAGCCAATTTTTTTTGATTAAAAAATGACAATTAATTTCAACCACTCAGTGAGACGTTTGTGCTTGCTTTCTACGCAAAATATCTGAAATTCTGGAACAGTGGCGAAAGAGGTACTGTCATGTCATCCTTGGGAATCAACTGAGATCAATGTTTTGTTTTATGGTCATCACTGAGGAGAACTCTGCCTCACACAGATAAGTATTTTGAAAAAGTATAATAACTTCAAATGCGCGCTCCGACAGCGCTGGAAACTCTTCGCCCAAACCACACAAACTTTAGAAAAGTCACAGTTGCAACATATGGATTTAGAAGATTGTTTAGCATTGTAGATCAATTAATTCATCTTTGTAAAGCACTTTGAAAAGACGACTCCGCGCCCTGATAAAATTTACACGTTCTGTTACGTGTTTTCAAAACCATTTTCAAGAATTCTGGAAGGGCTTTACTCGCCAGTGCATGCCGATGAAGAACACAGGGATAGAATTGATGTGCAATACGCGTTTATTCACCAGAGCTGTAAAACCTGACTTCACTGAGCATAGAAGAGGAGCCGTCAGTGTACAGCCAGCCAACGTGCTTCCACGAGTTTATTTTGTTGAAAGAATTATTCATTTTGTCCTGATCGTTATGACAGAGCTACAATCTCCTTTCACGTACAAACTCCAAATGAGGTCGTGAACAGAAGCGATGTTGTGCACACGAGGTGCTCAAATGAATGTGGTAGCGCCTTCATGTGTGAAGATGAACTAAAAAGAGAAAACTTATCAGTAAGCATAACTCTGAATCATAATCCAAGGTGCAACATCTCCAGTTTGTACGATATATCCGTAAATCTACTTCGTAACATTGCTCTATGACGCTTGAAATCTAGCCTCTTAAAAATTTACAAATAAAACACTGTCAGGTGTACTTTTGTGTTTTGTCCTGTATTAACTAGCCTAATAATCCAGGCATTACATTTTGTGAAATTTATAAAAATGTGCGCTTGCTATAACTTATAATTCAGTAAATTTACCCCCTAGTAGAAAGATGAAATTTACCCCTGGGGTAAATTTACCCAGGTAAAGAACCACTGCTCTATACCGTACAATTTTTCTGCTTGTGGCACTTTTGAAACGTTTTAATGCTTGGATCTTTTGAATAGAAGTAGATGTTTGCACTTTTTGCTTAGCATTAGAAATTACTGACCAAAGATGAAAGTGCGGACTGCGCAGCTTTGGCAAGACCTCAAACGCAGAGGATTGTTATTGTTGTTTTGGAAGATCATGGTGCAATGTACTCTTGTAGCGTGATAAAACATCAAACATTTTGATGAGTGCACGACTCATATAGGCGTCCATGATTTTCTTAATTAATTGAACTAATGCAGCGTTTTTTATCGAGCGCGTTTCCTGACATGAGTTCTAAACACTTACAAATCTGTAATGTTTTCAGAAAGTCGGATTAAATTGAGTTTTGGCATTTTGCAAAGATAAGCACTTGACTGCCTATCTAAACAACTCGCAATCTCTTGTTATTGATTTCCAGATACTCTGTCTTCCGCAAAATTAAAAGAGATTGTGATCGGTACATTTACCTTTCCATATTCTAACAGTTGCCGCCCGTTACAAATTTGTAAATCGTTCTATTTTTACTGCTCAAAAATAAAAAATAATTGCAATTTTATACCAAACGTTCCATTTGCAATTGTATTTTGACAGAAGTAAAGAAAACGTTACTTCGATATAAGTAGGTCGACTGTGCAATGTACGTTTTATTTAGAAAACGTCTACCTCTACACTGGCACACAACAAAAGTATGTTTGTGCTTTTACTAACTCTTGTCTTCTGTTTTGTAAGTAAAACAGCATTTGCGTGAAAGTAGGCGCTGCATGGAAAGCTGTGCATTGTTGAACAAGTTGCTTTCACAAGCGGAAAACCATTGGAAAAAATGGATTTTCTCATGAAGCAAGCTCTTGGAGGTTTGTGCTTAAGTTTTAATGAGATGGTGATATGCGCAGCATAACTTATAAACGAATTTACTCTCAAAACCAATGTAATCGCGTTGTTTACAAAAATCGCAGCATTGCTTCGCATGACAAAACATATTTCCTGCTTTGTATTTACCTAAACTTGTTGACTCCAAAATTAGCGTTTTGAAGTTTTGACTACAAATTCACAACAATATTTTTTGCAAAACCTGTTTCATGTTGGCCTTTGAGATTTAATTTAAATCCCCATTTGAATGAATTTAATTTGTAATTAGACACGAAGTCCATAGTACAAGCACACACTGCCTGCACAATGCAGGTTGATAAAAACAGATAAAACAGATCATTTTACAACGGGTTTATTAAACGTTTTGAAGTATCACATTTTATGTACGCTTGTACTATTCCTCAGAACATTGATAAAAAGTCGCCTTAAACCAGAATATTCAAATTCTGTTAAGGTGTAGTTCCCCGTAGCGACCACTTCACATTGGCTCTTTTCAAAGATACAAACTTTTTCTCTTCAATAGGTCTCACAATTTTCAAAGGCTATTATGGTTGTTGTTTTTCCAGAACGACTTGAAATATTTTGTTTGGACAGATGGAAGGATACTGAAAACAGCTGAAGGATAGAATAGCGGCAAATTCACAATAATCATTTTGTCCAGGCACAATGTGATATCTCAAATTTGATGCTTATTTTGAATCTCACGCTTCTTTAAAATGTATGCTTTTAGTGCAAAGAAGATCAAATCCCTAAAAATCGTTTTGAGCCGGAGACAAGATATAAATGTTTACCAGATTTCAACTTTCTGTCTGCAATTTATTTCCTTGATCCTTAAGACAAACGTAAGCGTTGCGGTTAAAATTTTTGATTGCAAAAATGTGTGCTGATGGTAAAGTCAACCCCACGTTGTTTGCAAGAATGTACATAATTTCTGGCCGAAAAAACGAGGACCAACTCATGAAAACATCTGGTAAAAATCCATGCTTTCTTTTCTGAAATCTTCTTATTCCAGCAGTGTCAAGATAATGAACGTTGCTATTCTCAATGTACTTATGAAAATTTACTCGCTGAAAATTAGATATTTTGTAGATGTATAAAATAAAACAAAAATCTTTGTGTGCCTTTTCTTCTGGCACTGGCAGTCGAAACCCAACTCGATTTTTCAGCCACATTATGGGCTTGTCAAGTATTAAGGATTTCATCATAGCCTGTATAGTAAGAAAAATAAAGGCAATAACTTCGATATATAAGGAAAGGTTAGTCTGGTTTCAGCAGAGGAATCACAGAAGGTGATCATCCCTCTTTTCCGATCCAGTTCAAGAGCTCATGTCGCCGATTCCGGATCGATAATATAACAGCTGTTGAGAGTATAGCGATGCAGTGAGCGCGAGATTAATTAGAATCAGTCAAACTAGTGCATAGTTGGTAATAGTCTCTGTATCAGTATTGCGGCAATGTTTATTTTTTTAAATCTTGAAAACCGTTTTCAACCTGTTGTGGATCCACATTTCCTGAAAAACTTTTGGTAATTCACGATGGTTTCTGAAAGGTTACTGGAACTTACCGATTCCACCCGTACAACATTGCGGCCTTTTCCAGGAAATGCTTTGGCAAGAGTTGTAGCTGTTTTTTAACATTTGAAGGCCATTAATGGTTTTGTCTTTCTTGTTTATTAATCCGAGAGTTCCAGTGGCTGTCTCTACTATCACCGTAGATAACCGTTGAAAAGCACTTTCAAAAAGCTTTCTGCAAATTATTAACTTTTCTTTAATTTGAAACAAGACCTGTATTCGTTTTACCTTCCACACTGTACAAGCCAAATTAATGCTCAACAAGACCTGCGTGTGTAAATCTGGCGAGCAGGGAGCGTCGAATTGGTATTTCCAGTTTGCCTGAGGACGTGCAGAGAAAATCGTGAGATTACGCTGTTGACATCTTGGGTATTTGAAGCTGAACAGATGGCGAGCTGAAAAAAGTGCACACCTTTTCTGCCGTCGAAGTTCCTGTTCACTGCCAGTTTCTGGCAATGACAAACATGAGATGAGATTATTGCCGTTCTCAGGCCAGTAACCAGCTTTGGTCACCAGGGTGGGCGAATAGTTTTCTGAGAGGGGCCCAAAATTTTAAACTATGTCCAACACATTTTCCCAGGGGAGGAAAAAGAAATTTTAGGGGTATTTCGCCCCCCCTGCCACCCCTAGTTACGACCTGGTCGTTTTTACGTGACAGTTGTATCGTTTCGTAGGTTAAATAACCTGGCAGCGTATGAGTGAATTGTGGATTCAAGAATAATTTGCAAAGTTGTTAAACCAAAGAATGAATAATATTCACGAGCAGAAAACGCAGAACAGTGCTTTTCAAAGTATTTGTATGAGGCTATCCAAACTCTTATGAAGGGTTTTAATGCATTACTCATTTCAAACGAAAAGCAACGTCTGACAATGCGAGAAACAGACTATAATAATTATGGTCTTGCTCTATTTCGTCATTAACAAGCATATTAACAACGTTGAAAATGTCCATGGTACAGCCAAAAGCCATTGCTTCACAGATTCTCAATTATTTTATGTTTGGCAAAGCCAAAAACCACTATTCCACTGAAACCTACTTGTTTTGTGCTATAGCCAATACATTGCGTCAATGAGTCTTACTTATTTGCATTTTTCACATAACGCTGCTGTGCCTCTCCCAACATTCTTATTTTTACTATTAGTCTCTTGGGATTCAGTGACCCTGACCTGAGAGCCTGCAAATTATAGGAAGATGTTTCGTCATGGAGTCGTTTTTATGACTTTTTCATCAGCTGTAGATTCGAGTCTGCCGTACTTGCATTTTTGGATTGGACGAATGCTGGTGAAGCGGTTTTGTGATAATTTTTGCAAATGTTTCCTCATGATCTCAATGAAAATTTGATTACTATGTAAGCCACTTATTTATAGGAAGAGCCAAATTCCTTGCAAATTTTGCATCAATAACGCTCGACCTTTGTCCACTTCTTTAAATAAATTACAGTGTAATTTGCTCTAACACATCCTTTTAAGTTGTTTTCTGTTACTCCGTGTACAGATCAATGGCATGTCAGTACAAACTGCAAAAGTAAAAGATGCAATTAAGTTACATGAAAAATTTAAACACGGATGTTAGTAGTCAATAGAGTTTATTTATCTAAAGGTTGCATATGTCATTAAAATTAAGTAAAGAGGCTTAACTTTTTATGTTAAAAAGTGAAGGTACTTGAATTGACCTCATTCAAAGTCGTCGGCAAGATTTTATCAGGGTTGAGGTCACATTACAGAATTTCTTTTAGGAAAACCAAATAAAGGAAAATAAATTATACAGCTTGTAAAGCATGTTAGTAGATCAAGTCATCACTCATCAGACTTTGGAGCACAGCAAAAAATGTGTCAACGCATAGAAAAAAGGTGGAATTGCTGTCTAATGGGGCGTTCTCTTTTTTGTCTCATCTAGCACACAGTAATTAATCAAAATACTACACAAAAGACATTTGACATTTTCTAGACGTGTTTTTGCTCATTTTTACCTCAGTTTGTAAGAACATTTTTATAAGGTGAAGCGCCAAAGCTACTACCAATAAAACACTAGTACGAAACAAAAGCATTAAGCCTACATTTTATGCATTCCCACATTCCCAAATTACACCACTGGGACGAAATCACATACAGTTTACTATAAAATTATATATTAATTATGCCTAAGTGCCTTGTGGATATGACATTTGACAAACAGAAGAGACATTGCAAGAGACGAATAAAAGATGTAGTAAAAAATCGCAAAGGATTAATTTAGTTAATTAGACGTAAGCAATATAGAAGTACAGAGTAAAAATATCACGACTAGGGTTGCTACGACCTGACACGCCCCTCCGGCAGGGCAAAAACCACAGGTCACCGTTTACCTGGAATGGCCACAAAGACTAAAAGGCGAAAACAAAAACACAAACATAACTTCCATATTTTACAAAGTTTTCAAAATGCTATATGATTGTGGATACGCGGCCCTTCTCCAGTCCTGGGCCTCAATCAGTTAGCTCGGTGGGCGGTTGGTCCTCTGCTGGTTACGACACTGTAAATCAGGGGTGACGAACATGCGGCTCCGCAAAAGAATTTCGTGCGGCCCGCGAAGCATTCAGGCGAGACCAGCAGTCTTGAACTTTCTTTGACCCGCTTCTAATCTTTGC
>JGI24159J19872_10008702_pt1 | contig 13294 bp, 6 predicted proteins | sample Ectturendosymbi4_FD_19872 | JGI IMG/M metagenome (IMG submission 19872) | reverse complement strand
ATCCGAAATGTTCTTTACATCATTCTTTGTAGCAGGTGTTGCCATCTTGCTTCTTAACAGCATCAGAGCACACAGTTTAGATATTTATAACAAGCCTACAACCTTTGGTGAACTGGATGGTGAACAATGAGTTGATTGGAGATTGCACTTAGCAATGCTTAAAAACTGGCAACTGTGATCCAGCAGCTCAATCTCGGTGAGAGCATNTGGCGCTGATGGAAAGACTGGCAAAGATATAACCATAGCTGAGCTTATGGTGAAATAGGCAATCGTTTCTGGGTTTTCAGTTTATTCATTTTTGCATAAAATGAAACCAGTTTCGAGGCTACTGCAGAATATGTAAAGAAAAACTAGCGCCGATATGGTTTCAGAGAAAATTTGGTTCTACACTAGAGAAAACGACGAATGAATCAAAATGTGAAAAACAATAAAGTTATGGTTTTAGGTTGTGGAATTTAATGAAGTGAGTTTATCACCTCAGCGGCGGATCCAGGAGAGGAAAATTTGGGGTAACTACTCCCCCAATACGTCTTGTGCGTCCTTCGAACGGCGCAAATTTACAGTGCTCAGGTAATCCTTCACAAATATGGCTCAGTTTTCAACTAAATTCTTGAAATGACTTAAAATACTCTTATTAATCTCATTCCTTCCTTAGCTGTTTTTTTTGAAGCGTTCTGTCCAGCAATTCTATCAAAATAAGAATAATTTTGTAATTTTTGCGTAAGAGGAAGGGGTTACTGGCAGGGGCGTAGCCAAGAGGGGTAATGGGGGCAATCGCTCCTCCCTAATTCTGAAAAGTTGCACCAAAAATTTCAGGTTAATCAAGTCTTTGATGTATAACACAAAGACGCACTTCAGTACAAATCATCGAAACTGCTTGAACTTCCTTGTTCAAAGTTGAATTTATCAGCAGGCCTAGGTTGATAACGCTTTATGTTTCGATGGTGCCTTGTCTGCTTTTTTCATTTTTAGTGGCAATGCGAGTTGTGTCACAGGACTGAATCATGCATGACGATTCGACGATAGATTCTTCGCTTTCGATTGTAGTAAAGTAGATCAAAATAATGCAATAAATTTTTCAGTAACAACGTTTGGGAGCTGTTGAAACACTTTCAGCGCCAAGAGCGATATGATACGTTGAAAATGTTTTGTGCTCTTGTGTTGAATGATTGCGTCTGTGATATGGACCACGAGTCTGTAATAAATTATTATTATTATTATTAACATTATTAAAAACATATCGCTTTTTAAACAGAGCGCCAGCGTCTATTCTGAAACGTACTTTACTTTTCTTCTCGCCAAAACTGCCATACAAAACTCTGCCCTTGCACTTACATTTTTACAACCAGGGCTGTCAATTCGCGTAAATGTTTTGAAAAAAACATCTAGACTCATTTAAAACCTTGAGTTGAACAGACAACCCACTTAGGAAGATACACAAAATCAGGTTAATCTATCGAAGTATCAGTTAGTCACAAACAGTACTAGTGGATATAACCCATTTTCTTTGCTAATGAACTGTAAAAACGAATATTTTCCCATAAAAAATAAATATCACAAATTGAAAAAAACGAACAATCTTACATGTACTGGATCCACGTTACTTTAATCACAAAGTAAAATGGATTATTCCTCATTTTCACTTCCAGAATCACTGGCAAGTTCATGTTTTTGTGTTAAAGCCCTTCTATGGATCTCTTGCTCACTGTACCATCCAGAAAATTTGTAATTGTTTTTGTTTGGTTCTAGCTGGTGCATGTCTGATTCTCCCTGGTGACAGCCTGTCCTACAAGTACTTTATTTAGGACAGTTTTTTCTTTCACACAGTGAGTGGTTCTGGTTTTTATGGAATTTATTCGGGAACACATTTTTTGTACATTTGCAGAAAAGTGCAGTTAAAAGGTCATACTTGTCATGAAATATGATAACAAAGAAAATCCTAAATCAGGGGTCACCAACGTGGTGCCCGCGGGCGCTAGGTCGCCCGCACGGACCATGTGGGTCGCCCGCGGTCTTGTTCTAAAAATAACATAAACATGATCAGTGTCTTCACATTAATGAATGTTTTTAATTACTAATGATAACATAATTGAAAACAAATTGAGCAACTTTTATTTCAGAAGTATGTGTATCAAATTGGTAGCCCTTCGCATGAATCTGTGCCAAGAAGTAGCTCTCAGTTCCCAAAAAGGTTGGTAACCCCTGTCCTAAATCACACCCTGTATCCTAAATCACCGCTACGCAGTAAAAACGGAACCCCATATCCTGGGACGAAAAACCCAGAAAGGAATGGAAATCCCAGATCTGGGGGCAAAGTCCCAGCTTTGGTACCCCTGTTTACAACGTTAAAGATCCTTGTTACTGTTGCGTGACGTGGTAAGAGACTCACACAGCTTTCTCGCTTGAAGTGAACTTTTTGTGGCGCAATCGTTTTGCGTTTTGCACATGGCAAAGTTATGTGCAGATTGCTCTGCTGTGCATGTATTTTTCACATTCCTCAATACTGGAATTTGCTAGAGGGGCATCTACCCATCTAAATGTCTTTATCATTCGTACATTCATTTTGATTTCAATATAAACCCCAAAATCAAAACAAAGGGACAGCACATGGGAAAAAAACGATACCTCTAAAACTTGCATGTTCAAAGTTAGATTTGTGAGTAAAGAACTCATTATGTTTCGATGGTGTCTTGTCTGATTGGTTTCATTTTTAGTGCCAATGCGAATTGTGTCACAGGGTTATATCATGCGTGAGAATTCGACGATGGATTCTTCACTTTCAGTTGTTGTAAAAACGATCCAAATAATACAGTAAATTTCTCAGATAGGATATCGTTTGGAGCTTTTGAAATACTTTCGGCGCTATGTATGATGTATTGACAAACGAATTGTTTTTTAAACAGAGAGGCAGCGTTCTTGCGGAAATGTACTTCAGTTGGTTTTCTCGCCAGAAGTTCCATTAAATTTCTGTGCCCTTGCCCGTACGTTTCACAATGTTCACGTCCATTGATATTGTCGTGTAACGTTGTACGAGACTCATACAGCTTTTTTCTCTTTATTTTCACTTGAGGTAACTTTTGCGGCTTGCGGCGTGATCTTTTTGCACGTGGGAATAGTCTGGGCAGGTAGTTTTGCTGTGCCTGTATTTGTCACATTCCTCAACATTTGGCAAGGGTGTATACAATTACAGTAAGTATTCGTCCCAGGCATCCTCCGACCTTTGAACGTCCCTGCTCGTACGAACGATTGCTCTGGTAATTGAGACGAACGTCACTGGCGTGTCGTTGGAAGCGAAATAGCAGCTCAGTTTTATTAGTAGGATCGCGAGAAAACGGCCGTTTCAAAGATGTACGTGATGGTTAAGAGTGATTAGCGACAGTTACAGCTTGAGGATGCCGGTGACGATCTGATCTTACCACCATGGGAATTTTTTTTTACATAATGAGTCTCGGATATCGTGTGCTTATGTGTTGAAGACACAGAGATTATTGAATTTGTTATAGTCGGATTGTTGTAGTTGATTCAAACAGTTAATAAACTTCAATCAAAGTAATTGGTTCCGCATTGACATAACAAGTATCTTGGCCATTGAGCGCTAAACAATGCAAATATTCAGATGTAGCTGTTTTGAGAAGTACGCGACGTACAAGGTTGAGTTGATTGCAGATGGCACTTCAGTGCTGCTTGAAAACTGGCTGCTGTAATCCAGCAGCTCAAATACATGGTGAAACACTTGGTGTTGATGTTGAATGGTGGGAAAGATATGACTTTTGTTGAGTTAACTGGCAATCATTTCTCAGTTTTCAGTTAATTCATTTTTGGCGAAATGAAACCAGTTTTAAGGCTTCTGCGGAGAAAGAAGAGGAAGATTAACGCCAATTTTGTTCCAAAAAAATCTGGTTGGGCTCTGGAGTAAAACGACGAATTAAACTGTGTAAAATATTTGAATAACGGTTTTAGTGACTTGATCTCAACTGCGGCGGATCCAGGAGAGGGCAGTTTGGGGCAAATGCTCCCCAAAAGCGTGTGTGGCACTCCTATTAATGGCGCCAATATGCGCCCCTTTTAGGGGCTTATCAAACACTCTAATCCAGTGGTTCCCNATTGGGTGCCGCCGCACCCTAGGGTGCNNTTTACGATACTCTGGGATTGCNGCGAGCTAACGTGTGTTCCAATATATCATTAAAAATATCATTTTCAAAATGTCATCAGACCTTAAAGCAAATTGCCATTTTTTCGCCACTGGGTGCCGCAAATCATATTTGTCTTCTGAAGGATGCCGCAAGCCTATAGTGGTTGGGAAACACTGCTCTAATCTGAACAATGTTTTTCAGTTGTTGGATTTCGGGATTTACGTGCTAGACTTTCACCAGACCTGTTTTGTGGAAAAATTGTTTGGTAATAATACTACTGTTCTGTTGTTTCTTTCCAGCGTCAGAGCTCCCCACTGCCAATTGCCCAGCCTAACAGTCACTCAGTTTTAATCCCAAATGTGGTCGCTTTGTTAGCACAGTTCTCGACTTGTCGCCGATATGTTGTGCAAAATTGGTCTGTTTTTATTTTAAGTTTATTTATTGAACGAAATATTTATGTTTTTTACATTTTTATTTTAGTAGAACAAACGCAAGTGCAGCTAGAAAGTATTTAAGCGGACAGCCGATGATAAAGATAACTGCTATTGCAAACGTTTCGGTAATCAATGTGACCTCCATCTATTNAGTGAAACATGAAACGCAATGAGTTAGATGCAATTTTTTTGAGCTAGTAGGGNCATGNCGCGATAAAAAATGAACAAAACACCAAAAGACTGACNTAGTGGCAGAAGACATTTGTAGCAGATCTGTGNAGCTGGAACCCAAATTTCAGGCTCAGTTTCTGGCTCTAAAATGCTTGGCTACGGCTCTAGTTACAAAATCATTTGATTCAGTGAAAACATAACTAAAAGTATTTTGTTCGTTAAATCATTCTATTATTTAGCTTTGGTTATTACACCAGCATGGATAAGGTTTTGCATTTTGCAATATTTGGTGCATAGGTGGTTGTATGCAAAAATGTTTGAAGAACCCTGATCAACAACAAACGAAGAAAATTTCGTGAACATAAGACAAAGCTGGCATCCAAAGATGATTCTACTTTTTTTTCCAAATTTTTCCAATCCTCTATTTTCATTCAAAGAGATAAAAATACGCACTACTTTCAGTAAACCAGGGGTGGAAACCTCCGGCCCGGCTGGACATTTGGTATGCCTCGCATCAGAGTTTTCGTTACCCAAGTTAGCGTACAACATCGCGTCCAAACGAAGCTCCATGATAAGCAGGTACATAGGTAGTATGTCAACAGAAGCCACTCTTTCTCATAGTTAGACAAAGGTAGACTTAGGAAAAAATTCATTGATTTTGCGGTCCGCCAGCAACAATGCACAATTCTTGCGGACTGTGATAGCAAATAGGTTCCCCACCACTGGAGTAAACAGTAATGAAATAGAAAATTGGCTCTGGCTTCTCCTGTCCGATTAGGCTCTAAGTTCCATCATTCGTAATTGCTTTAGCTTCGAACTGCAACGCCACACACTTGGTTAGCAGCCACATGCATTTGTGGGATACGTGCCTGTGGTGTCGGCGTGTACTGTGTGGCTTCAGTGACGATGTGTTAAGCTGTGATGCCGGTTAGAAATGCATAGAAGCATCGCTGGGATGTTTGCGTTACGTTTTGTCATGTGTTGTTGAATCATCGAAAATGCAAGAATCCGGAATTGCCACCAAATGTTGTCATTACCAGTGACATCTGGGATGTGAAAATCAACCCGATGATGTTGTTGACTTGCAAATGCCTGCAGTCTAACGTACTTTGGAGGTTATGTGCTCCATAAACGATTTTTTAAATATAAGTTGCGTTTTTCCGTTTCAAGAAGAAACGCAAGAGCACGTATGACTAGAAGCAACGTCGTAATGGTTGAATAAAGTCAAGGCCTCCTAGAGAAATTCTCTACATGGCTTAGACCGTAAACCAGTTTTGAAGAGTCTGCATGTTTAGAAAATAACGTTGTTTCACGTGCACTGCAGCACTGGATTTTATGAAATCGTCGAGTTTTTGCTGCACGGTGTTTAGCTACGGACTTGAAAAATGGGATGAAACATGTTTGGGTGAAAGGGTGGTTCCGACCTTGATATGCGTTGTTGTGTGGCAACATGCTTTCTTTTTAAGAGTTGCTGGATGCAACGGTCCAGCCTGTAGAAAGTAACCGTTCTGAGACAACATAAGCTCATCATCGTGACCTCCGCCTCTGCATCAGTTTGTAACAACTGACACGGTCATATGCGCAGCGCGACAAAGGGTTGAAAGTTTTATTTCCTGTAGAAACAAACGGAATTAGCCCATTTTGAATAAATCCCTTTATGTGCGAATTTTCTGCAAGTAGAATCAATAAAACCAATTGGTAATTTCTTAAGGAAAACCTTACGAAACTGTAAGGGGTTATTGATTTTTTATTCTTCGGTAAAAACAATATTTCCGCGAACGCAGCTAATGTTAATAAAAACTTGCCCAGAAAATTTTGGTTCAGGAAAAGGTAAAAAACCTCATTCACTTAGGGGTAAAGCAAGTCTGGTCGACACCGAAGTGGGGTTATACTGTCACTTGGCTTTATCTATTGCGTAGATCACGGGTATCCAATTGTTTTTGTCAGAGAGTCATATAAGCTACTGCACAACAGTTACAGAGCCGGGTATCTTGCTTAATGTGATTGTTTCGGCCATGTTACATTCTGCCAAATCATCATCTGTTTCGTAAATATATTATTTTTTAATTATTGACAAAATTTCCTTGCAGTCGAATGGGGTGGTTTCTGGCACCGGATAGAATGACTTCGTGGGCCGGATTTGACTATGGCGTAGAACATGCATATGTCTGTCAGGAGAGGTGATGTTGGTGAGCCAATGGCAACGCCATTAACCTGTGCATAAAAACCACCGTTAATCTGAAAACAAACGCCGTTGTTTTCACAACTCCTTCATTTGACCGTCAGTTTCAAATTTTGTCCTGCTTGTTTGCATTGTACTTTTTTTTCACATCGGACGTGATTTGCACCTCACGTAACTCAGCAATCTTCCACAATTTGTGGTTCCTTCTTGTGATGAAAATCGATGTGTCATGGTAATCTGGAATGACAACATCTGTTTATTTGATCACAGCCGTGATAAGGGCATAACCGACAGCTTTTAAGTAGAAATAACATTTGCTTTGCAGCCGAGAGCTTGCGTGAGTCTGTGTCGTACCTCGGGGCGGTCTACTGCGACGCCATCACGTTGGATGAACCTGTACGAACAGGCTAAAGAGAAATTTGCAAATTTTGGCAATTTTTGCGTGCTTTCATTACACAGCTAAACGGAAAAAACGAGAAGATCTGCATGGAATTTAGAGACTGTTATCCCGAGAGAAACTACCTTGCATGATGTTTGTAGAAAATGCAGGTTATGTTTGTTTGAAGACTTTGCTTGATGATGCCTTGCAATTAGGACTTTTTAGTTTTAGGTCAGCTGAGTTTTGTACGCCATTTCTTTGAGAAAATTTGCAAATAACGAAATGGTGATAAATCTTCCAAAATGAGTTTGCACACACTAAAGTCTCAGAGAAAGTTGGTAGTGTAGCAGAGCCGAATAGAAACTTTTTCTGATTCCATTCTCTCAGTGCAAATACCTCAGGCTAGAAGACCTTCTATCTTCTAATGCTCTGAGGCTAAATCTGTTCTGCACTAACCTCATGTTCTGCAGTAACAGAATATGCCAAGTCATGGACAAAAACAGATTTCAACTTGAAAAAACCTGGTTCTGCGTTTTTAGTCACCTAGTGTTTCTCCGCAGAATATCGTTATTTCCTTTTTGGTTAAGATTATTTCGCTAAGAAATTTTAATGACGGGTTCATGGGTGATCCTCACAAATACCCAGGATTAGGAAGAGCATGTTTGTCAGCTAGAATGTGAAAGCGTAAATGTTTGTTACATGGGAAACACTAAACAGTGAAAAACACCAGATTAAATAAATCTGATGCACGCAGTAAACGTTCAATTAGGAAATGAAACAAAATTTTGAATGCAACTACGGCTTTAGCATCACAGCATTTTTGCGCAACTTCATTTTAAATATTTATAAAAATGCAACAGCAAGTTGAAAAAAATATAACATTACCAAAATGCAACAACCGCTTTACTTTAATAACCGGTAGACATTCGTGATTTTGTTTTGCAGAAGAGGCTCTGGTCAGGTTTCTCGACATTCGTTTCTCTTTGCATGTGCTGCATATTTGCATCACTTAGAAACATTGATAGCATCTTTCATGCTGCTGTCAAGAAATATTACCATTCACAGATATTGTGAGAAAACATTACGAAATTCCCCCTAGATAACAAAAAGCAGTAAATGCTTTCAAAGCCATTTCCCAGTTATTACTGGATCACAGTGCAAAACTTTTCGGCAACACTTGTGGAAGGTTTTGCTTACAGAAAGTTCAGTATATATTAAATTTTCATCTAAAAATTCCGACAGGACACTGAGAATAATAGGATTTGCAACAAAACATATAGATATGTTGATGACCGGGACAAAGTTGACAAAAGAATGGAAAACCAACCAATCATGTTCCGCCCTGCTCAAAAAACGCCTCACAACTGTTTTATTCAAACTAAAAAGAGAAAAAAGCGTAATCCTGAAGAAATTATACTGTCTAAAAGCGACAAGTTAGGTCTTGCCTTCGACAGCTGCATTTTAACAGCTGTTTTCAAATATTTTTAATTCTTTTTTCACTAGCCCCATCTTTCATATTTTTACAAGAATCATTCAAAGATTAAAATCTCAGTGATTCCACACAATGTACGTCAACACTTTTGAGAATCGTGAATATTTATTACACAAATTTCAAGCATTCTACCGTAATTAATAAATTCTCTAAAAAAGTGACTTAGTTGCCTTTAATGACAGCATTTTTGTTCAATTTGGTTTTCAAAAATTATTTAAAGGAAATCATGAAATTAACAGGGTTTCATGTAAATCATTGTATCTGCGGTATATATTTTTGATAACACTTCTCAAGACTTTCAGATTTTTGTGTGTTCCCAAGCAGGGATATTGGGATTTAAGTTTCATTAAATTTCCTCTTTTGTCAAACTTGTTCAAATGCCCCAAATTGGAGAATACGTTACATCAGAGCAAGTTATTGCGTCAGAAACACCACAATTCGAGGAGGATGTCACAAAAGCAGGAAATACAAATGGAACGCGACGTGCTGCAACGGGATTCATCGTTGTCGAAAGCGTCATACTTGCTGTGGCCTTATATCTCCTTGTCTCAGTAACATTTTACTTTGTTTTCAGGTTAGTACCTTTCAAACAAAACTTCATTAAATTATAGTGAATGATTGTTGGGGCACTGTCATTAGTGAAATGTTGTTTGTGTATGACATAAGGTTGTTTTCAAACTTAAACCTTTCCACTGAAATTATGTTGTAGAGTGTTTTTATCGACCGATTTTTCGGTCTAGCCGACACTGAGAATCTCAAACACACTGCAAGAAGTCTTTTCTTATGGATTTCCCTGTCTTTATACTCAAATTTAGAGTAAGTACATCGTGGTGCAATAGCTATATTTAGCATTAGCAAGAGTTGTTTGATAGATGTGCCTATTCTACTACACTGTTTTAAGAGATGACAGCTTCGTATAGGGAAATATCCAGGTCGTCGAAATAACGAAAGCAGAGGTGCAGCCACGAACTTTAAAAGGAGAAAAACACTTTGGTATTAGCATGGTGCAGAAACGCGATAGCGCAAAAATTAAGGTTTTTGTTATGTTGCTGAATGCTACTAAGATCGATGCTTCTTCAGAAAAACTTGCCAAATCCGTTCTCCTTACGTTATGAACCGACTTTGATTGCACTTGGTGATTCACCGCCATGCGTTTATGGTGCGCTCTTCTAACATGTTCTATTCGTTGAGTTTATTTGTAGACTGACACCCAGCATGCGTTGAAACTTAGCGAAATGGAGGATTACCTTTCTTGAATAGAGAGTCTAACTTATTTTTTGCAAAACTCACAACCGTAATAGGTGGGAAGACGAAGGCGACAACTGCACTTCGACAGCAAAGTTCGGAATATGTTGTTGACAACCGACACAGACTGAAAAGAAATTAGTACAAATGTCTGAATGTTTAAAAATACAGTTCAGGTAATCTTAAAAACAGAAGATATAGGTGTTATTTGCCAAAATGATCAGAAACGTTGCAAGAGCACAGGCGCATTTTTCAACAACTCAGCAATTAATCTCAAGATCATTTGACCGAAAAAACTAAGTTGCTCCATTTCAAATTTTTTTTTGAAAAAAGAAACATCTTTGCCTACCAAAAGTGCGGGAGATACGCAAGGTACCTCTAGCCAAAATGCCACAACTCATTTTGCAGGTTAATTATCAACAACCGAGGTTAAATATGAGCCATGCGCATCGACCAAGCTTGTCTTTTTAACGAATTCCCATTATGGGACTTAATTGCGAAGCTTGCTTTTTCATCAAGATGCCAGACTTGTTTATGCAAAAATGGCATTGGAGATCTCATGCACAACTGTTGTTTACACACATTGGGTAAGCATTGGAATCTTAGCAGTAACCTTACGCTTACCCAAAAAATACACAATTTATGCATATTTCGATAGGACTGCGCGATTGAATCCTTAGTGAAGGTCAGCTACTGAAGGAATCAGGATAATAAGTTTATTTTAAGTATTTTGAAAGTTTGTTGATGAAAACTGAATTACGCATATTGTCAAATGACACCAAAGCGGGCCAGTTGTGTTACATTAAGATGTTAAAAATTTTGTCTGAACAAATGGTCCAAGTTGGGTGCTGTATCAAGTTGACTTTGTTGGTGATTTCTATTAGGCGAAAAAAGTTTTGAAATTAAAGTGATTCCATTGAGTAGAAAATGTAGATTTTTTGGCAGAAATGATTTGAAAACATTAATTCAGTTGTTCACAACTTTCAATAAAAATAACGGTTGGGAAAAACTGGTGTAACAACAGTAAGCCAGAAATTGGAGTAAAATATGTTTGCTTTCTGAACTCATTCTGCTTGCATAGGCTGTACGTGGAACATTCCTATTTTTAAATGCATTTTATGAAAAGCACAGAGTCAGTGAAAGCTTATGTCAGCACCTCGTTTTACAGATAACCGCTATCTCTCACTTTTGCAGACCAAAGGATTTTGGTGATTGATTCTTCATACGCTGTTAGCACAAACTGCTTTCAAGAACGCCTTGAGGCCACATGCTTAGCTCTGTTGCGATAAACAGCATCTAGTCAAAACCTGGCGCAAATTTTGAACTTTCCTGCCCAATGAGACAATCTTATGATTTAGTTTCTCATTTTCATGATCACAAAATCTGAAAAAAAAACAATCGTCATAGTTCTGGCGAAGTCGAACAAAAGCACGATTCCGATTTACCCGAATTGGTGCCCTACTAACGTTTGACTTACAGAAATAACTGTGCCGCGATTAAAAGTAGTGCATTCTAAAAAACGAGTTTGTTTTTCTTGGTGAAAGAAACTCTGACTCAGGTTTCTGAATCGTCCTGAAACAAGGAGATGTGTCGTTCATGCCACAGCATGCACCACAGCTTATTACATATCACTGTGCAAGCCTCTCAAAAATGTGGCAAGAAATGTGCTCGAAGCAATGTTTGTGACTAAGTTTATTACAGGTTTCTGCGCCATTCCATCTGTTTACAGCCAGGTTCATCAGTTCCGACATGGTTTTAAGCAAACCTTCATAGAGCAGCAGCTATTTGCTTAACGAGTGTGGGACATTGTTGAAGTGCTGGAACGCCCACTGCGCAGCAACGTGGACAGATAAACAGCCGTGACTTGGCCTAAACGCAAATTCAAGGTGTGGCCAGTACAACGAGAAAAGTCGCCGAAGGGAACATTTTTACTGTCGCTACTTCTCCGATTTATCAGACTAGAGTCATTATAGCCACGACCAAAAGTTTGCTATAAGCAGCTTGCACTGTAAGAAGCTTACATTATGAAATGCAACAGTCAAATGCTCGCTCCATTGGTTGCAGGTGGAGAATATAAGATGGAAATTTTTTTACCATCTGATTTCAACCCAGATGGACTTCACTTTAGGAAGGAAAATTCTCCTGTGATCATGAGATTGCTATCGAAACATTTGAGGATAAATATATTGAAAGGTCATAAAGTTAAAAATTCCGGAAACCTTTAACGGATCTATTGCTTTTCAGAAAGAGAGTAAAAGCACCATCGACCAGTGGAAGTGGAGGTGCAGCAGCAAAACGAATCGGTCATCTCCTGACTGCTTGTTTCATTTGTCACATAATGCTTGGCATCGTGAAATTTTCTCTTACTCTCTTTTCAATGTTGAAATCAAGAATGCCTCAAGACCGCCCCAAAACTGAAATCGCCACCGAGTTGCTACATCTTCCAGGTGCGGCGTTTTAAAACATTTTTTACGTTTGCAGTTCTTTGTGAATGACTCCTTCCCATGTCTTGTAATGAAGCGTGATGTTAACGTGAAAAGTTTCATAAGTGTGTGTAGTAAACTGTATATTTAAACATGGGAAAAGTCGTCTGTGTGAGGGGAAATACGGCAGGCGGTTCAGGCACAAGTCGAAATCATGAGTTTCTGCAGAATTTGTTGATAATAAATATTGCTGGAAAAAGAACGATGTTGCAGAAATATGATATCTTGTAAACAGTAAACGATGTTCAAAAGTTTGTAAAACCACAGAAAATTACAAAAGAGGTTGTTGTCAATTGCCAACAACTCGATGATGCCAAGCACTTCACGAAAATTCAGATCAGGGAAGACCTTCAGAAAGTTTTTTTAACAAAATGTAGGCGGGAAGAACCAAGACGAAATCTTAAAGACATCTAAATCAAGGCCATTGCACATTTCTTCAATGGCGAACGTCCTAAATCAATTAATTCTCAGTTATGGATCAGATGTCGACCAATAAATAAAGAAAACAAGGGAAACACTAGGTGTACCAACATTTTTCTACCCCGCCTTTACCGAGTTGTCGAAAACGACACCGAAGCATTTACACCCGCGTGAAAGGCCAACAAGCCTAATTTACTAAGTCATACAAATCTCTATCCACAGGAGCTATGCTTATGTTATTGGAGTTGACACAAAAAGGATTGCAATGCAATACTTCAAATAATCGAACATATATGACTATATCTGACAGCTGATCAACTATAGATGAATATAGCTAGCGAGATGCTGTGAGACA
>JGI24159J19872_10008698_pt1 | contig 13298 bp, 5 predicted proteins | sample Ectturendosymbi4_FD_19872 | JGI IMG/M metagenome (IMG submission 19872) | reverse complement strand
ACCCCTGCCACCCGTCAGTTATGCCACTGATCAGGTGCATTTCAAACATGAACAGCCACAAGTTCTTTTGATAGAGTCACACGTAACAATCGGTACGTTTCAGCAAAGACAGGACGCAGCCAACGTGCTTAAGAGTATATCGACACAATAGTTGGCATGCGGCTTGGCCAACCGTCATATTGAGATTCATGGAAACTCGTTGGAAAACTTTGGCGTTATCACCACTAAAGTTAAAATAAAACTAAATTACGTGAATAAATTAAGACATAAATTTTTGACGAAGTTTAATCTAAATGACGGCCAATGACTCTATGCGCACCACAGTTTTTTGGAGGCCCCCTTGGATCTTGAGGCCCTAGGCTTAAGCCTATATAGCCTATAGGTAAATCCGGCCTTCACCCTATACCACGTAGGTCATCCGTCTCTTTACTGCTCAGCAGTGTTTACAACGTCTTAACTTCATAGGTAATCACACTGAACAACTTCATGTGGTACAGCCATTACCAAGTTGCGCAACTGTTTCGGCTAACTTTCTAATAAAAACCTCCATCAATTCATACTTAAACATATCGTTTGCCCTTGCGTTGGGCTTTCAGACTAGCTTTCAGACTAAAGTTCATCGTCTCTAATTTATCAAAATGAGAGCAACACCATTTGCAAGCTTTTCTTGTTTAAATAGCTTTTCTATGACTGCAATTGTTAAGTGCATCGCGTTGAACAATCGAGTCAAACCTACAAAATCAATATTGCTTATCGGCTGGCACTGATTCACTACTCTTGCAGCTCAATCCTACAGTCTGAGCTCTGAAGTACCCACGCAAGCACACCAATTGCTTTATCTCAAATCAAGAACGTCATTTTCCGATGCCATTATGTCATCCAGAAAAACACCACTTCTGTTGAAACTGAGCAACATTACTTTGGCAGAGTTCTTCACTTGAACCGCGAAAATGTTCATAAGCCCACCTAATGACAAGGCTACAACTTGTGGCATTTATTGAAAGTATCCCACTGAAAAGTAGCATGAGACATGCCAAGGAACGTTTGTCATCAATGCTAAGGTGTCAGGTCATGTACGAATGTGTGTAGAGCAGGGTCTCCTAACTTTTTTGTCTGATTGTCTGAGGCCATATAAGCTTCTACACAACAGTTTGAGGGCCGGACATCTTACGTAATGAGATTGTTTCGGGATATGATACATTCTGGCAAATCACTAAGTTTTTCGTAAGTATTTAATTTTTTCATTATTGACAAAATGTCTTCGCGGTCCTGGTGAAATGGCTTCGCGGGCAGGATTTGGCCCGCCACGCGGGCCGTAGTTTGGAGATCCCTGGTGTATAGGCTAAGGATCGAACCATAGAAGAAGGAATAAGCTAGGCTTGGCTATCTACCGTGATTTCATGCAGTGCCTTTTTATCAGATTTTGAGTGGAGGGCAATATAGACTCCGGAACTACTGGACCAGTAGTGTTTGCTATAGTCTGCGGTCGAATTTTATCTCTGTCCTTTGTTCAAAGGAATTTTTGACTGGGGCGGGGGAAATGGTTTTGGATGGAAGGTGTAGAGTCTGGGGGACAACTGCCCCCAAGTAAGTATGTTAAAAAGCCGTTCAAGACAAATGCTGGGATACTTAAGCACCCTGGATTTGACCCAGACTTCTGCGTAAACGTTTTGATCAGTTTGCTCATTCCATGACCACATTTCCTGTTTTTTAAGCTTCCACTCTAGGGCTTCTAAACACAAAAATGAAAATAGTTAGTACCTTAAAATTTCAAAGATTAATTTACAATGAATAAAAAGAAGTTGGAAGAACTTTAAAAAATTAAGTTTTAATCAAGAAAATGCCGCACCCCTAGAAGGTGCCGCCCAGGGCCCCCTTGCTACGCCACTGACATCATTTTTAATGCTGTGACTTTAAAATAATTGAATATTATACTTCGTATGTTTCAAGGGCAGCGGGCTGTTTCACTTCAGGGTACATCTTGCTCGCGGCTTCTCTTTCTGTCACCTAGTGAATGAATTTCAGGTAAAATTTTGTAATTGAGTCATCTGCCGTACTTGAGGATTTACGATCAGCTAACCTCTGTTTCTAATTCCGCTGCGTTTTGTTTTTACGCCAAGAGTGCTTGAGAACTGGTGTGACATGCTACCAGCCGCTTCAAGGTTGATTTCATAAATATTGTTTTTCTTCTACAGAGTATAGGCTGCTCCCACGACTGCAGAGTGTAGACGTTAATAACCATCTGCAAAAAGTAGATAACATGTAGGTTTTCAAAAAGTTTTCTATGCTTTGCTGAAAATCTTTCCTGGATGAGGTGGTCAAGCCGAAGACCTAAATCTTTCCATTCATAGTTGCAAGACTTATTTTTAAAAACACTGGGACAAGTGTGACAGTTTACCCTCACTTGACTTGCCATTAATCTGTCACAAAGTGTCTCAAACTAGCACAAAAGGCTGCCAACAAACGTCTTGCCTCGTTATAACAAATTTTTTGTTGATGCTGGCATGTTGAATAGGTAAAAGCAGCTTGCTCAACGTTCACCTGCAAAAATTGTAACACTTGATTAGGAGGTTGTATAACTGTTGAGACTAATGCGTTTGTCAAGCACTTGGCGTATGCTCATAACAGAAATGCATTGCAGGCGGTTATCATTTATAACAAACAAAAGTGAATTGTTTCATTGCACTGTATCACGTGTTTTTTTTGTTTTTTGTGCATTTACTTCGACCCAGATTGCGCTCTACTGTTTCAGAAGATTTTTTACGGCAGCCAATTAAATGCTGGTTGTACAGTATATTGATTTGAAACAAAGATGAAAAGATTCTCTCGGCTTCAAAAATAGTTAATTAGATCAAAAATGCGTTGTTCGTCAAAGTACTGCATTTTTAAGCTGTTCGACAATGCACATTGCTTATATAATTAAAGACTGATTTAGTTGGAAGTAGCTATTTTACTTTGTAATTTTCTTTTTCATGTTGTTTGGTGCACTGACCTAAAACGATAAGCAGTCGTAATATGCTGCATACTATCTATTTCAGCAGATGAAGCTTTTGTTTACATATCAGAGTGATATTAGTATTTTAAAAGAGCAGCTGAAATAGCTTGGTGATATCCTTTCGCTTTCGAATTGGGCATACACAAATGCAGACGGTCCGCTGACGCTACGTATCATTTCGTCAGGTGTACGTCGTCAATCCACCTCTACGCTTTCCAACCGGAACTGTCATTCGTATAATGGCGTCCTTTGTTATGGGTCTTGCCATGATTTTGATGTACATGAAGTATGTTTACACACAACCTGCTTCTGTGGATATGGAGATATCGAGCTCGGTACGTTTTCTATGAAGGAATCAACATCATACGAACTTCCTCAGTAACATCTTATTGCTTAAGTTCATTGCACTCCGGGCAGCATATTTACAAAATGTAACCTTATTCGCTTAATAAGAGGTTTTCAGCCAATCACAGCGCGGATAACGTTCCAGATCAGTGCTTTTCAACCTGTGCGACGGTACGCACTAGTGCGGATTAGAAAACCGTGCGGTGCGGATTACAAACACGGTGCGGATGAGAAAATCCTGCTGTTGTGTTGTTGTAAACGTATTTTAAACAATCCTGCCTTTGTTTAATCACCGTCTTGCTTTTTTGTAAAACATGTTACCGCGCACAACGAAAATTTGGTTGACATTGCGCTCATATGTTGATAGTTTGAACATCTCAACAGAGAAATGCATCAAAAGTTACCGAAAGCTGTTACGAAACTTTCTATATCAGCTCTGTCCATGCCTCGGCTCGCGGTCCGCACGCGGTCCAGTCGAAGGTTTCGTGCGGCCCAGTTTAGGTTTTCGATGTAGTAAAAGTATCCTACATGAAAACTTGTCCTTATTTTGATAATCTTGAATTTGACATTTTAGTTGCAGGTGGTCTTCAGTGCCACTTTATCACTCTGTTACCATTGTAGTTTGGATTCCAACGCTTTCAGGATTTTAGCTTTAGTTAAATGTAGTTCGCTAAGATCAAAGTAATCCATTGAATGTGCGGCCCTCATTAGTATGTTATTCAGTGTGCGGCCCTGGTTAAGATTGTGGCTTGTTTTTTGACTCAGTATGCCATTTCGGTTGGACATAGCTGTTTCATCTGCTTATTCTGTTGTTACTTCATGATGGAAACAAAAGACGTGCAACTGCAAGGCAAAACTGAGCTGATATCAATTTTTGTTGCTCCTCCAGTTGCACAAGACCAGCGCAGCTTTTCAATCTATGTGCTGAGCCACGAGTACGCTGCTGATTTCAGCAGTGATGTCTACTGCTCAGCAGGCCCGTAACCAGGGGGAGAAAAAGATTTTTGCCACCCCTGGAAAAATGTGTTGGACATTTTTTAAAACTGTTGGACAGAGTTCAAAGCATTTGGGCCCCTCTTAGAAAACTCTTCGTACCTCCTGGTGTCCCAGACTGGTTACGAGCCCGCTGCTCAGTAGCGTATCTAGAGGTTTGAGACAAGAGGGACAGTACTCAACAGGAAGGGGTCTACTGGCCACCCTCGGGAGCCCACTAGCGAACACTTAGAAAAACGTTTGAGAAATGACAGTGAATCCGGCGTCAAGTAACTTTACTCCACAGGTGAAACAAGCAAGGAATCTATCTCAAAGTTTTAATAGGAAATCGATTACACGTAACACCAGGCATCGTCAGTCCTTGCATCTTATTCAAAGTGAATCCAGATGTCGTGGATGTGGATACAAGATAAAAAAAAACGAAAACACCCAGGAAAATGCAAAAAAAACAACAACCTACTGAGAAACAAAAATATACTAAATATCAAAATGTCAAATAATGGGGTGAGGGGTTTGCATTTATCTTGACAGGGAGCGGCTCGTCTCCCCGCCCCCGTCACGGCCATCAGCTGCGCCACTGACAGTGGTGGAGGAAACTATAGTGTCACGACGATGAGCATCCAATAATCAGTAATCAGTCAATCATTATCTGCTATTTTTAGGCAAATTTTATTTAAATCGGCTTAGTTTTGCCTACGTAATCCCAGTCAGGCTTAGTATGGTAAATAGCAAATGCACCATTCCTAAATATCCAGAACTCAAAAACAAGTCGGTCTCATTTTTCAAACACGACAAATAGCGATAATTTAGCAATTGATGGTGCCACCTTCTGATCAGCGTCTCGCATTTTCATCATTAATAGCTCATGACCATATGTCCGCAAGGAAGTCATGTACACTGGCAGAAAGCGTTATGAAACCATTAATGGAGATAGCAGCACGAGAAATTCATGGAGGAACCATTGGCTGTAACCTAAGTGCAAAACTGCCATTGTCCGATACCATGGGGACGGACAACTTTTCAGGAAAATTGTCCGATAACTTTTCAGAATACGGTGTGACGTGGTTGAAATGCAAAACTGCGTCCATAGGCGGTGCAAAGGTTATGGTCGGCATTCGAAATGGCGTTGTTGCGCTCGTAAAGCAAGTCGCACCAGATGATGCGAGTATCCAATGTGTCGTGAAGCATTGGAGGACAAGAAGCTAGGAAATGCGAAAAAGAAAATTACCAACTGTAGCCCATGTCATCAAACTGTGAATGCAATACTGAACAGTCCTAAAGAAGTCGTGAGTTTGATGAACTTGTCATAGAAATCGGAGGCGATGAGCACATTCCTTATCATTCAGAAATGTGGTGGATCTCCCGTGTAAGAGTAATGGAGAGAGTGTGAAATTTGCGACAGGAATTCCTTGTGTGATTTGATCAACGAAAAGATCATAAAGCTCTTTTCTTTCGCTATTTGTTTTGTCTTGCTGGACTAGTCATTGTGGTGACATATTTAACCAACTGAAACTCAATCCTAAAGTTATGGAATTGACATATGCGAAGCGACCTTCAAAATAAAATTGTTAAAGCATGTAATTCAAAATTTCGAAGAATAAATCTACAATAACAACCTGATGGGTTTGAAGACCTTACAGACGTTCGATCATGTCCACGTGCAAGTGGGAAGAAATATAATTTGGAGCAGAGTATCACCGAAACAGCCAGCTCACATATACACAGTCTGATATAATTTTGAAGCTTACTATCCCAGACAGCAGGCTAAAAATTTTCAATCTATGGATTTTGAATATTTTCGGCGAACAGAACCCATCGGATCATTTGGGTTCAAATCTAATAGACGACCTGTGCAATCAACCTTTTATTAACCGTATAAAACATGCTGATCTCTGGGTAAGAGCCCTCGATGGCCTTCGCAAAGACCTCGAAACAGTACCGTTGCCACGGGGGCTTTGTGGGCTTAGCCCCCCAAACAAAGCTCCAAGCCCCCCAAATTGAAATATGAAACATTATAAATCAGTGTTTTTGCCCAATTTCGGAGTGTCAAGTCCCCGCACAAACGTAAAGACCCCTGTTGAAGACTTTCTGGCAACGGTTCTGCCTCGAAATCCAAGAGCTTGAAGTTCTTGTACAAAATCCAACCACCTACTTGGCCGAAAAAGGTTGAGTTTTCTGGTACTTGATATCAAAACAGGAAAGAGGAGTTTTCTTCGTGGGACACTTGATGACCTAATGTGTGGAGCGTCGGGGCAAACGTCTAATATCGCAGGAAGTACTCAGCAACACCTAGCCATAAATATAATTGCATACTTTGAATAAATAAATGATTGTGTTCTGTATGCATTTTTGTGCTTATTGTTTTACAGTAGGAATTCGTTATTTTGGTTATTTAAACAAAATTTCTTCATCGTTTTTTAGAGTCTAATCCGACTTTACGGCTATTGTTCAGCAACACTAGTGTTGGCTGTGCGGATGGAATTTTCGTTGAATAAGAGTGCGAACCGTCTTTCTAAAGGTTGAAAAGCACTGTTCCAGATTATTGATGACACCTGTCTAGCCATGCCCACCTAGCAACGATTTACTTGTATGAAGCAGCAGCCAGGGTTGCCAGGTTGGCCCATTTGGGACCAAATTTCAGAAATTTGGTCCCAAATAACACTTGCTGGCCCCAAAATTTTCGTTTGGCCTTTGGCTCTTTTCCAGGATAGATTTTTCCCCTTACAAGAATTAGGCCTGGCCACCCTGGTTCCTGTCGGAGAAACCATATTTTTTCACTTTTTTAATTAATTTATTGCAGAGATTTTCACCATATTCCTATATTTTGAAGGTTTTCAATTTCAAATTTTTGTTAGGATCCTTAGATTTTCTGATTTAATGTGAAAGTTTATCAGAATGCCTGTTACTTTCTGCTGCAGTTGTAGAGGTAGTAGTGAGAACTGTCACGTTACCTAACTTACTATTATTTAGGTGGTGCACGTGTTTATTGGTTTTGTTCAGATTCTTGTTGATCCCTTTAGCACTTATCGAGGATAGTAAATATATTTCAGTTTATGGCTACACATGGACAGGGCCTCCGAGACAAATTTGCCAGGGGGTACGAAGATCAATACCGGGCCCTCTAGCTTCTGGGGCCCTTGTCGAAACGTGTATAGGTTGCTGGCATAGTAATCAGAGTGTAGATGAAACTATTTCAGTTACCATTCCAAGGTTTAGAAATAGATTAGATATTATAGTGGCAACCAGGCCCGTAGCCAGGGGGTCATTCGGGGCAATGCCACCCCAACTTTTTTATGTGCCCCCATATCTTGTTTTTCTCAGAATAATTTGTTTTAAACATATAATAAAAACAAAACTCTTTCCCCCTGAAAATGTATTTTGCCACCTCAAGCCTTAAAACCTGGCTACGGGCATGGTGGCAACTGGCCTATACTATCTGAATGCGTAGTTTTACGTGAAATCGATTTCCTATTAACATGTGGAGTGAAGTTACGTGAATACAGATATCTGCAAATTTGAATCATTGCAAAATGAAAGCAGAGCCCAGTCGGCTGATTCTTTGAAAGCCTACAGAAAACCTAGAGCTTTTATTTAGCCAATACGAGTAGTACATTGCAAATTACTAGTTTCGTATGTTTGAACAAGCTCGTACTCAGAAAAATATCTTCTTAGTATAAAGTAACAATCGTAGCTTTTTACTGTATGCATCATGTTTTTAAAAAAATCCTCTAAACACGTTCAGTTTGGCTCAGTATATGAAGTCAAAAAAACTTTCTCGTGGAGATTTTTGAAAAGGAAGGAAGCAGGGACTTCCTATATTTCAAGATGTGCCCCATTTGAAAATTTTTAACGGATTCTGGTCTTTTTCACGCGTGAGACGTTTCGTGTATGCGCAGATTCTTAAAATCCTCAAACTACATCCTGCCAAGTTCAGCCTGAAATATTGTGCAAACAATTTATAATTTCAGAAATTGGTGCAAATGTCACGGTTGTTTCAAAAACACTTCAAAGGTTTTGATAATATCATCATATTCTACTTCTTGTGCAAGTTTGCATTCAATATTCAATCTGCCAAGATACACCACACGGGATTGACCGCTGGTTGCTCTCAAATAATTTTCGATTAGTTTAAGCTTGCTAAATTATCACTCTGAAGATGCCACAGTGGCTGGAATTGTGAGCAAAATTCATAAGCAAATACATACATTTGGAAAACGTTCTTGAAGCTTGAAGTCGTAAAATTTATGTAACAGGTCTAGTGGAAGCAATTTCGCTTTTCCAAAATTAGCTGAATGTACGAAGAGCAAATGCCGCATCGCAGTAACGAAACTTACTTCGTCCAGATCTTTACAATATTGCGTGGCTATAGGATTCTCGCTTTTTGGTCAGCTACTGCAGCTGAGTTATCCAAGTAATTCCTTATGACATCAAATCGTTCTTTAATTCGTTTCACAGCATTACAACACACGATTAACCCTCCACTAAGATTATCAGTAATAGTATAGAATATAAAAGTTATGTAATAAGCTTCTTTAAAGCTTTCCTTTCCCTTTACAACTGATACATTCCTTCGTAGATCTAAAACTTCCTACAGGAGGAAGCTTAATCTCAATGCCAAAGTTAGATACAGCTGTAGTTACTTCATTCCACACAGCTTGCCAAGTGTTTCGCAATTCAAATAAGATAATGAGCCATTTTCACCACGCTTGGATTTAGCAGGTAGCTTCACTGTCAATAACTCTTCAATGGCAGTTTTTATACCAGGCAAACATATTGTAATAGATAATTTTTGACTCAATTTAGGGATTTTCGGAAAAGTTTGAAAATGTGTATAATGAATAATTTCAGTTTATTTTGCAAATCATGTTTGCTTCTATTTTTAACAATTATCATGGAGCTCCGATTTTATGCTACACCACTACAGATTTAGGGATTTTTTGGTACTGCTCTTGGGATTTTGGAGTTGCATTTGTGAGAGCCCTGAATACAATTTACACTGGCAGTGCTCGATAGTTACAATTACTTGAAAAAAGAACAGCATATGTTTGTGCAATTATTACGAAAATGTGTAAACTGTCAGTAAGCGTGCGTTGCAACACGGTAGCGCATCAAATTCAGCTTCACGCTGCTGACTGTTGTGTATCACACATACTGGACAACTTTGGCAAGGAACTGCGTTTTTCTGGGATTTAACGGGCCTCTGTCCGTTACCTTTTCCGGCAGTAAAATGCGGCGTTGGTTCATGTTAAACATCCGAGTTTCTGTGAGAAGCGACAGCACTTCTTACATGCGGCTTATTACAGTTTTACTGCGTGGATCTATCGACGATACGCTATACATAAACTCTGCTCAACGTTATTTGATGTGTATAAGGTAATAGTCACAAATTATTGCAACGTAAAGGAAGATGACAACAAAAACAAATAAACCAACCAAAAACTTGGGCAAGTTTTTATATAAAAATTTAGTGTCGGATTTGTGAAGATTTTAGAGGGGAATCTGATTAAACTACCAGCGTTACAGACATAGGCGTAGCAAGGCGAAAGGGGCCATGCCCCCCCTAAATTTTTGGAAAATATAGTCATTTTGTGCTTTGAGAGGCGTTTTTCTTGACAAAATAGAGTTATTCGCCTAAAATCACGCATTTTGTCCCCCCCAAAGTTTTCGTCTGGCTACGCCACTGGTTACAGATGGAGAAAGCAACCATCAATTTGGGCTTGACTGCAGAAAGTCTTGGCGTGCATACTTTCATTCTCCCAGGCCCCCTGAAACTACCGGGCCCAGGTACAATGTACGTCTCGTATGCCTTGCACATGGAAATTAAGTTGTTCTGTTACGATCTTTCATCATGTACTTGTTTGGCTGTTGAGTTACAATTGTGATTGAGGAACATGGTTAAGTATTTAATAAATTGCTAAGTATTGGTTCATATGACTTTGTAATTGCTGTTAAAATTGGAAAAATGGTTGGCCCTTTTTTGGCCCCTTGTGTGTAAGAGTTTGGCTCTTTTCTGGACGAGATTTGACCCCTTGGCAAAAAGTAGATCTGGCAACCCTGGCAGCAGCGGCCATTTGAGAACGGCTTTTACCGTGAGGGTGACTTGTATGAAGCTGGATTGGAGCATGCTCAGTATCACCGAATTTTACCCACTGGTGGCACTGAAATTTTGCACTGCACTTCGGAACTTTTCTAAATTTCTGGTTATACCTGAAAACCTTTGTACGGTACATGTGCTAGTCCAGAAGTCACGCATTCCTTGAAACTGAGACCAACACTTTGGCATTACATGTTTAGTGATGCAACAAAGAGCATTACCTGTCTTCAAGAAAGGGGCCGCACTGAGATGCTGACAGTTTGACAATGTTGCCATTTTGGCTGATTTGCTGCTAGATCTACCAGGATTTTCTCGCTGATAGCTGTAAAATTTTCAACGTAGCAGTTAGTTGTTTTTCTAGCTTGATTTTAAAACCCGCTTGGTAGGCTTAGCAGGTAACAACTTCCTGACCAAAAATATGGTCAACAATTTTTCGAGATGAAAACGTTTACTGCACCTTCTTTTTCTTAACTTTAGTGCAGAGCCGTGGTGATAATCGATTGTGGTTTAGTTTTCGCAAAAACACAACCATTTTCGCACTTTGTGTGGACTGTAGACCGAGTGGGTCAAACATATGCAAATTTGTTTTGAGGACATGTGGAGCTTTCCCCGATTTACAATATTGTCTTAATCATATTTGCAAATTATATTGTTAACTCTAAATACGTAGCTTAGATATCTAATCGTTTTTGGAATGCAACCTTACTGCAAGTAGCGCACAATAATGCTATTGCAGTCGCATTTCATAGCGTTTAATACCGACATAATATCCAAAGACTTTTTAAATGCGTTGAAGAACTCTACCCTTCACGTTATCAGCTACATACGTCAACCAAACGATCAAGATTTGTTCAAGATCCCTGTCTTACATGCGCGCAAATTTTGCAGAAGGCCTACTTCCGAGAGGAACTCAGTGTCTTGGAGCAAAATCGCTTCTCGGCTTCGATTGAACGTGTGTTGATGTACATTAGAAGTGTGTAAATATAAAAAGCGCAATCATAATGGCGGCCATAAAGACTTCTTGCTCAAGTACAATATAGGCTGCAGAAAGCATACTACAGATCTTGCACTTATAGCATCGAGATTTTCACAAGCGTTTTTGCAAGAAAATTTACGAGCGAATCGTAATTTTTATCCAAAGTACAGTAGGACCTTGGGACGTCACTAAAAACAAAGTTTCAAACTTGTCAATTCAATGAAAATGGAATTTCTGTTTGCCGGCTTAAATCCGAACATAATTATTCAGAAAAAAGCGCCAGAAAAATGCACGGTTTTTGTATGGTGCATTAAAAACAATGGTTGTTGAGACTTTGTTGCTGTTTGCCCCTCCCCCCTATCAAAATTTCTGGCTACGCGCCTGTCGTGGCTGCTATCTTTTGTGTAAACCAGTGTTCGTCTTATAGATATACGTTGATTTCAAGTGCAACTAGGCTAGTGTTTCAAGTTTATTTCAACCGTTACTATAGGCTAGGTTTAAAAGTTGATTTCAACAGTGATCACGGTAAAAGCCGTTCTCAAAATGCCACTGCTTTGCACCAAACCAGCTTCATACAAGTAACTCGTTGCTAGATGGGCGTGGCTGGACAGGATTCACCAATGATCCGGGACGTTATCCGCGCTGTGATTGGCTGAAAACCTCTTAAGTGAATAAGGTTACATTTTGTAAATATGCCTCCGGGATCGAAGTAAAAATTCAATCCTTGCGTTTTTAACGACCAATTTTATTATTATCCGGACCAACAGGATACAGTCTTCCTGTACCATTACTGAGTTTTTCATTACAAACAGTTTTCTGTAGTGTTGTTACGAAACGAATATCTTTCGTATTACACAAAATTTTTAGTCAAATGCACTGATTTTTAACATCTTTAAAATTGACGTTTAATATTTTCGTTCTGAAGTTCCGTACTTGTGAATTGCTTTTAGCCTGATAGCAGCAGTATGTCTACCAAAGGTGGTCATGAGCGTTAACGTTTTTAGTCTGAAATTTGCCGACGCTTTCATGATTTCTCTCTACGAAAAGGTAAGAGCAAAGAGAAAATGGCTGTTTTTCTGCGTCCCAAAAAGGGTTTTGTTACAATGAAAACAGTCAGTTGCACTCTTAATTTCAAGGAAAAGGTCACCATCTTCTTCTTCAGCTGATCATCACTTATGTCCAAAGTTTATTCGTTTTTTTCCTTAACTGACGCTAAACTGAGTGCGCCATTTTTTAAAAACTTCAGCATCTTTCAATCATAATTTAATCGCAAGAAACAATCGGCGTTGCCATATGCCCGCAATATTTAGTCTAAGGCTTGAGGTGGGAACATTAAAGGTTTTTCCTAGTTGTACCTCATGACTGAAAAGCAACACCCATGTCATGCGGTTGATGCGCTCCAAAATTGCTAAGGCACATTCGCCAAAGTAGTATTAGAACTCAGGTCATGCCCACAAATCTTACACTTGCATGCAGATGACGTTTGGCGCAAGGATATTATTTTATCATACAAAGAAACGGCCATTGGATAAAGTTATAATCAAACAGACAGCACTGCAAAACGTTACTCATAACAGTTTCTAAAACGTCTTGATTTAATAGAAAACATATGTATTATGAAATCAAGTGGGCAGCAGTTACATTATTGAATTTGATTTACGCCTCATTGTCGACCGTAGGTCGGTGTAATCATGCAAAAACTGTCGATGCAGCAACCCCGTTAGAACGTGCTCTTTAGCTTTTTCGCTCATGGTTTTGCGTGGTTTATTGACCTGCCTCATGGTGAATTCATGTTATTATTTTTATTTATTTATTTATTTGTTTGTGAGCAGACACGAAGTCCATAGTATGAACACACACACTCTGCAGAACGCAGGTTGATAAAAACAGACAAT
>JGI24159J19872_10008697_pt1 | contig 13298 bp, 12 predicted proteins | sample Ectturendosymbi4_FD_19872 | JGI IMG/M metagenome (IMG submission 19872) | reverse complement strand
TTGAACTCATATGACACCTTTCTCAGGAAATAAGATGTAAAAGCTGTTTCTAGTAAAGTTCAGGTACCGCCAGTGTGGCGTCAGCGTCATAATACCAACCTACTAGAAATTCTAACCGGAACGCCGTACCGGCAATAATTCTTTTACCGGAACGGCGTTCCGGGCCGTTCTGGCTTGCTTTCACCTCTGCTTATACAATTAAAATAATGAGCAAGACCAAGAAATGATGGATACGATCCACATGCAAGATAAGTTTCAAGTAAACGTTGCTCTGTAACATCACTATACTATAAATCCATGGATTTCAGGCATCATCTGTTTATATAGGGGCGAATTAAATAATTGGATTATTTTTTCAAACAGCAGTAAAGCTTTTGATTTAATATCCGGTGGAACTTCTTGCCAGATCTTTGGGCCCCAATAAACTATTGATTTTTTTCCCTGTTTCCGTTCTAATTTTCGGTAATACATAGTAGTCTTTAATGGAGTGTCTGGTGTTATAATTGTGTGTCCAATTTACTCGTGATACCTGAAACTTTCGAAAATACTGTGGTTCTAGCAGATACTTTTTGCACGGTAACCATTAGTCTTACTGTATCCTAAGATTTGCGTGTTAAATTGTGCGTTACTTTGCGATTCATCACTGCTTGTTATGAGTGCAAACGATAAGAAATCAAGACGTTTTAAGTTATTTCAAAAAAGTCAAAAGTGAATTTCTTGCCAGAAGTCACAATATTTCTTTGAACAAAGAGCCGCCTTGAAAACCCTGGATTGATTTCGTGGGTTTATCAAACCTTAATCAAATGCAGTGACCACGTGATACATACGTAAGCACGCGTCGGAGCGCTTTCCAGTAGCTTCACTTCAGTAGCTTCATTTTTTTGTGTGACATGTTAAAAGGTGCGCTTGCGGTCATCATCGCTCTTTTCGATTTTGCGAAGGGAGTGAGTTCGGGTCACGCAGACCGTGTACTGGTTGGTGTGAGGTGGCTTACGCACGCTGACCCGACGTTGTGGTTAGAGGGGGCTAAGCGCCAGATGGCTGTGAAGAGCTGAACCTCACTCAGCGCATGCTTCTACGGTCGTGTTAGCAGTATACAACAGAAGAAGTTCTTCAGGCCCAAACTGTTTTTGTTATAACTAATTCAATTCAGACATATATGAAATCTACTCTATCCCCCTTTTCATCAAACATCGTATGATACTAGAGTACAAAGTAACTTTGTTAGTGCTCAAACTGCTCAATGAGAGTTATATGTTCAGTGTAGTTTTTGTGATGAACTTTAGTTGAAGAAAAGTATTTTATTTTTATTTTTGAAAACCTGGTTCATCACACCCGACGTAATGGTTAGTGTGACAAAAATTGAACGAAAATATTCAAGAGTTAAACACATCTCCGCATTTGTGTTAATGCAAGTATGTGCATGTTTGAAAGACCACATGAGAGTCGACTATGTGTTTTGCGCTCTTTGCATGGTTTGCCCGGCAGCGCTGTTCGGTGGAATCGCCAAGACTGGAACAGGCAAAGCATGCAACGAGTGCAAACATTTGGTCAATTGCGACTGGTCTGTGTTAAATTGCTCAGTCACAAATGTAGTTTTCCAAACAGGCATTTTTTTATTGTGGTTGTATGAAATAAGTCCTCAGGCACTGCCGATAAAACCAGCAACTGCTTTCACAGAAATTTTTCATATCACCATTATCGCGAGTTGTGTTTCTGCTGGCAACTGTTCTCTGAATCATCTGAACCTGTGATTATTGTTTTTTCGCTGATTTCCTCATGGTAACAGCGTTGCTTGTAAAAAACTACAAGATTAAGCTACTCAAAATTTTTGGTATATTCTCTTACTTTTGTGTACTTGATTTAATTCATTTTCCATTCAACTTGAGGCGCACCAAGACAATTGAAATATTAATGTGAAAACGAACAGAAGCCGGAGCTGGAGCCAGTGCCATGTAAGTTGAGTAAGGCTTGAGTCTTTGTTTGAGGCGTGTTAAACCAAACTCAGATTTGTGCAGCGCTCAACAGTAAGTTGAGTAAGGCTTGAGTCTTTGTTTGAGGCGTGTTAAACCAAACTCAGATTTGTGCAGCGCTGATCAAGCAATTATAGCGTAGCCTAAGCTGTTGAAGTTTTTTTTTAATCCATGAATGTTTGAATAACAAAATCCAAGCGACTGGAAAAAAATTCAATTTTTTTAATTTAGTTGCATGCGCTTTATCGATAAAACAGATTGCAAGCTATCTGTGAGTAGTGGCAGCGTCAATGTCCTCAGCACATCTAAAATAAAAACCATCTTCCTACTAACTTTAGATTTTGCTGCTGAGCCTGCCCGTTGCATCAGGGAAATGATTTCAAATTTGCAGGATAGGGTGGCAATTGACATCAGGTGAAAGTTGTAACACTTTTAGACTATGCACAGGTCAGATTGTGATTATTGACACAAATTGTTTTTTTTCTCGCCAGCCAGTTAATGTGAAATCATTGATGAAAACGTTAAAGCACCCATGGTGGAATTAAGAGATGAAAAATGCTATTTAAGCAAAGAAAGTAACCTACAATGCATGGCTTCACATCAGAGCGTCTTTGTTCCCGCTGAAAAACGAGGGGGAGTACAATCATCCTCAAAATTAAATTACAAAACGGTTGGGATAAAATCTGCCGAATGAAAAAAAAATGCGTGAAGCGATTACAAAACCTGACACGTAAATTGTTATTATTGCGTTTAAATGCGTGCGTATGTTTTTCATGAAATTGACATGACAAGGATCGTAAAGTAATAAGTTGAAAAATGGTACTTATAACGGTGAACAAACTTTTTGGCATTTGGCGAACGGGCAAGCGAATCGATGCTTTGTTTTCATGACACCTTGCAAATGAATATGTGATTGGGCGTAGAATGCATATGTGTAGTGCAGACGAAGTACATACGATTATACCAGATTCAACGATTATTTCGAATATTGAACAGTAGTCGCATAGTTTCCAGGGTAGAGGACACCAATTCCGTGGATCTTTTGTTACAGCGTCACAATTCAGATTTTCAATCTTATTCAAATAGAAAAACAACACAAACACGAAAAACAAAAAACAAGGGTTAGTGATGCGGTTATATAGTGATAAACGCCAACACAGCTAATTGTACTCTCCTTAATCCTCCATTCATTTCAAATGCATCGTTCGGCAGCGGAAGACTTAAATGCTGAAAGCAATCAAAACACTATTTTTTATCTCGCAGTAGGTAAACAAGCGTACCCACGACTCACATCAGTTAAGAAAGATAGTCAACTCTGCTATTGCAACTGTTCCTTCAAGCCCCATAAACTTGGGCTAAATGTCATTAAAAGACGTTTTTAATTAGCGCTTCGCGACGCCGGAACAGCGGTAGGGCAAGAGGGTGAGCAGTAAAGTTTGCAAACTTTTCATAAAAATAGTTACCAATTGTGCTTGTTTCTGTACAGCAACATTGTTAACTTAGACAATACCAGAAATTATAGACAACTATTCTAAAGTTTCGGTGTGCGCAAATAGCTGCAATAAATTTGTTTCAATTCGATCTTGATCAATCACGAAACTACTTATGACACTTTTATAAAAAGGCACCTCCAAACCTTTTGCCCCTTTTTGTTGGTAAGGTGAGCCAATATACATTGGCAAGGGGGTTGGCAAAGGGGAAAGTTGGCCATTAGGGGCTGGCAAGGGGGGGCCAATGCCCCTGTTATGCACCCGCTCTCCAGCGTTTCTGATCCAACACACACTCTCCTTTTTCATTTTTGTGCAATGTGTCACTGTAATGAACATAAATTGTCAGCAAGCCAAGTTAGGAGACCGGAACAAAACACACCACTCAACGCTGAGACAGTGCAGTTGATAACTGCAAATATGTCCGGCAACGCTTTAAAACAGGGAGTAGAGCACAGTCAGTGTTACGTCAGCGCATGCAGTTTACAACTGCAAAAACATCAGGCTGCGCGAATGTCTCGTCGAATAGCAGTCGAGCAGAAAAGGTAAGTGGTTAGGATGACGGACACCCAGGGTTGACAGTTTGAAACTTGCTAAACTACACAAAATTGAGAATGCGCATAAAGTACTGTATGCAAGAAAACTTTCGTTTTCTATTATGTGGTTGTTACATGCAGGAGCGTGCAGATGCAGAGGTATGGTGATGCCCGGGGAGACTGCTTGATTGTATCTCCCCTACCAAATTCCAGTATTGAGCAGTGGCTTATTGTGGTCATTGTTACTGGATATACGCTGTTTGTGATATGACATTACGGCATGATGTTTCATTTTTGCAAACCAACGTTTTTGCGACGTTTGTTGACACAACATGCATATTATGACACAACATGCATATTATACTCTCCACACCCGTAATTGTACAATGTGTCACTGTAATGAACATGAATATCAGTGCTCCAAGTCAGGACACCGGAGCAAAACGCAACACTCAATGCTAAGGCAGAGCAGTCCACAACTGCAAGAATATCCGGCAACACGTTGAAACAGAGGAGTAGAAGACAGTTTTATGTTAGCGCGGTTCACAAACGAAAAAATAAACCTGCGCAGCCTTCAACCCTCGCGCCGTAACTCGGTGAACATGTGATCTGCCATAACTCCCGGCGTATCGGGCTAGAGAGCCAGTGAAAACATCACTGGATGCAGGAGACAGCAAGGAATCCAATGAACTTGACCAAAATATACCTTTACGTTTGAAATTTTTGAGAAAAATATATAGGGTATTTGTGCAATTGCCGTAATACTTTTTAGGAATTTTCAGAGAAAATATAAAAACTCGTTTCCCGCAAAACACTCAACGCTACGACATGATAGTTCACAGGTAAAGAGTCTGAAACTTTCTGCAATACAGAAGAATTTAGAATGCGCATAAAGTACGCAAAAAAAATTCGTCTCTTGTTCTGTGCCTGTTATATGAACACCTACTGGGGGGACAGACAGGGCCGCAGGAGCAACCGTAGGTCAGAGAGGCAGTAAAAGAGTTGAGGGCAATTGAAATTAAAAAAAAAACTAAAATATGTTACCAATTATTTTTGTTTTTTTCTTTCCATCAGCAATGTTGACCTCAAACACAATAACAGAAATTATTGAAAACTATTCTGAATTTTCTGGGTGCGCGAATATCTGCAAAAAATTTGTTTCAAGTCGATCTTGATAAACCATTAATTAACCTGTGATACTGTTATTAAAAGGCACCTAACCCTCATTGCCCCCATTTTGAAAGGGCAGGGGCAATGCCCCCGTTTTCCGGCTTCCGATAAGGGTTCGTGTGAGCCGTTGTGATCACTCCACCTGAACTGCCAGTTATTGACGAAGCTCAAAATGATGCACATATTGCAAGCACAGGTGTGCAGCTGTGTTAGCGCACACCCAGAATTTCCACATCAAAAAACGAAACGGGAAACTAGTGATGCATCAACGGTCAGATGAATCAAGCAACTTGAAATAGGATCGTTTTTAAATTTGGCTCAGAAAATCAGTTAAACGTCCGTGATGATCTTTCAATCCTTTTCTCTGTTTTTCCTTGGTCGCCCGATCTAGGTCACGCCACAATCAGTTTGATTGGGTGTGCGCCGCACAGCTGGAGTGTAGGTCTCTGGTATTGAAGAATGTGAGAAATACTAGCATTTGAATACGTAAAAACCGATGTTGACAAAAAGCAAGTTTCGAACAATGAGATACATGCAGCATGTGTTAGTAGCCTTACAATAGGAAAAATCATCTAGTTACAGCATTTTAATTTTTGCATTTCACTCTTTGGATGCCTCCATGCCTTGCAAGCCCCGGGCCGTCGCCCTGTTCGCACCCTGTCTGCACGCCACTCTTCGAGCCGTTACCCAAATCAAGGTAGCGATTATGTCTTATTACCCTCAATATTTTCCGTCGTAAAAAGAACGCAACCAGTAGGCCTGTGCTTGTGTTTGTATTGTTCTCATTACTTTTCAGTAAGTTTATTTAATTACTCCAAAAAAATCAGTAAAATAACTCAACAGTGAACCACGACTTCACAAAATAACATAACAATTATGCTCGTATTAACATCGTTGTGAGTATCATAGTCACTGCAAGAAAAAAAATTTTTTCGGTGTGACGGATGTGACTGTACTTGCGAGGCCAGTGTTGTGATCTTTGCCTCCGTAACACCCAGTGCAATACGTGCGTCGTTTTGCAAGTTGAGTCTATTCATCTTTTTCCTTTTCAAACCTATCACAGTCGAAAACCTCTGCTCACACAAGCAAGCAGTCGAAAAAGACGTCAAGATGTTCAGCGCTCGCTCTGCCAGTGTCGGTGCATCGCTGAGCTGAGCGATCCAGGATGTTTGCAGATCTGTATTCTGAAACTCCAACTTTTTTTCGTTCAGCCTCAAGGCGATACACTCTTCCTTATCTGGAAAATCATCATCCGCAACCTGGTCCTCATCCGCCAAAAACGGCTGCACAGTGCACACACTACTGAAGAGATGATCCAGGTTATGGACAAGTGCGTCCAGGTGCTGCTGTATTTCCTTCTTTACCTCATCTAAGAGCTGCTGACCTTCCTCGTTGTCATCGACAAGTTGATCCAAAGAAAAAAACTGTGCCACAATTCCTTTTGAGATCCTCCTGCTACACAGTTGGGGCTTCTTGATAAATGATGAAACGGGTTTACGCGCATCCAGTATTGTGGTGTTTTTTCCTTGAAGAGCTAAGTTTCCTTTGTTGAGTTCCCCGAAGACATCGAACAAATAGCACAATCGAAAAAGCCATGCTGTGTTGAAGAAGTGAGCAGCCACACTTGAAGTCTTTTCAAAAAAGAAACACTGCATGGCTTCGCGAAGTTCCACTACTCCACTTGCCACTCTTCCCCGCGAAAGCCATCGTATTTCTCTGTGGTACAGAAGAACTTTACAACTTTCCCCCATTTCTTTACAAAGTTCTTTAAGTTCGTGGGAGTTCTTTAAATACACAGAGTCTTTCTTTTCGATGAAGTTTACGATTCTGACAACATCGTCCAAAACTGCTTTCAAGGAAGCTGGCAGTGTCTTGCATCCGAGAGAATACTGATGAATGGTGCAGAGATCGACTTGTATGCTCGGGTTTCCTTCTTTTTCTTAAACCTCTGAAGCCGCGTCGAGCACCCATCGTGGCTGGTGCACCGTCAACTGCCACTTGGTAAACACGATGCCAGCCTAGTCCGCTGCTCTCCAAAAAACGTGTTAAACATATCCTCACCCTTCGTCGTCGTAGTAAGATTTTCGCACAGCGGATTTCCTCTTTGATCATGTCTAAATGAACGTAACGATTGAATCCCAGCAGAACAGCACAACTGCTGACATCCGTGGACTCATCGAATTGAAGAAAAAACTTGACTGGAGTTGACTTCATCAGTCATCTGCACAAGTATATCTTCAGCCATATCGTCCACCCGCCTGCGAATCGTATTGTTCGACAGGGACACAGTGTTCAGTTTTTTCACCTGGTCTTCGCCACACACTTTTGCCACCATTGCCTTTGCACAAGGCATTACGAGCTTTTCTGCAATCGTGTGACATTTTTGCTTTTTTGCCACTTTGTAGGCGACTAAATACGAAGCTTCAACATCAGCAAGAAGTTTCTGTCCACTCCTTCCTGGAGCTCCTGAACACCTTTTAGATGTTTTGCTTGGCGTTCAAAGAAAACTCTGTCCTGGTCTTGTGAAGATGAGTGATAGTTCTTCAAGTGAGCCTCGAGTTTAGATGGTTTCGGGCTTGCGTTCGTCAGCACTTGTTACAGATAAAACATTGGGGACGGTCCTGTCCTTTGTCAGACAAGTTGACAAAACCATGAGCGAGGAAGGCTTCAGAATAATTGCGCTTCTTGCCCGTCTCGGCCATCACAACAACTTTCTCCAAAACTCACTAATAAATTTCGGTTTTGTCTCATTCTCACTGGCATTTTCATTGCTCTGTGACATTCGGTATGCAACAAGTGATGAGGAGCTCTCAGGAGAACCCATTCATTATTAGGTAGGCTAAAGCTTAATCGAAGACTCGGTCTCAGCAGTGATTACTATAAACTTATAGTAATCATTGGTTTATAGTAATCACTGATCACAGCCCGAGTCCTGCAGTAGCCACTGCGCTATTCTATTACAACGCAACCGCATTTCTCTTGCAGTGATCGCTCAGGCTGCAAAACAACATTGTGGATTTGGTTCCGCGTTACCCCCCCGAAAAAACACATGTCTTCCCCAGTTTGGGAACAACTGCTTTAGAATCCTTGATTGATTATTTATCACTTGTGGGTCAAAGGTTATGGCCTAAAATTTTGATAAAAATATAAAAAATATGATTTTCCTAAATAAGGCACATTTTTGTTCAACCACAACGCGCCAGCCAATTGAGTTAGAGAGGCGTTCAAACCCTCTGAAGGTGCAGGAAGTCATGTAAAATAGATTTTTTAAAATTGGATAGTTTTGGACTTTAGGTTTTTAGTGGATGACGTCAAAAGTGGGAAAGGTTTATGCCTTTTTGGCCCCTCTTAGGGGCGCCCTGGGCCTTAAACTTAAGGCCCAATGTTTTGTTTCTTCAAAAAAACTAGGGTAAAATCCGCATTTTTATAGCCGTTGATTGGCCTTCTAGCATTCGTACATAGGGAGTTATGTTCTTAAAACGACAAACAAAAAAATTAATCCCCTTTCTCTAGGGCCTAGAGTAGGGCTGCTCAAATGGCGGACCGCGGTCAGAATCCGGAACTTTTGATGGTAAAGTCCGGACCTCGTAAGCCTCTCAAAGTTGTATGCTATACACAAATGTGCTTATCCCAAAACCTAGGGATTTACCCGTGCTTCTGAGCCATTTACTCGTCGTTAACTGTCGACCAAGTCGTTGTTTAGCTCTTTCGCAGAACACACTTGAGTTGCCCTTGTTATTCTGGTTCAAAATAATTTTTTCCTCATACTTGTTTAACAGACGCATGTTATTGCAATGACTATCCTGGTAAAAACAGTAGAATCAAGGCAAGGAAATGGCTTCATCGCCATTTCCATGCCTTGATTGAATTTAATTATTTGTTAATAACAACAATGAAATTTAAAGTTGTTGCTTTAATGAAGCCTTTGCGCATCACTATTGGCACACAGAGCGCTCTAGCAATTCACAAAGTGACTGGAAACTGTTGTATTTTTGGCAGACGTAATGTCGCACCTTAGAGACTTAAATGTTTAACTGCGCTGAGTAAAACATGCTATTTTTATTTCATTCGCGCTTTTCAGAAAGAGTTAGACATTTTTAAACATGATATGCAAACTGAGCTTAATCATTTTCCGGAACTTTTGAAGCAAAAAAAGGGCGAAAAAAGGTACTATGTATGTTCAGTTTGCTGAAAAGTTGATTACCAGCTTTGCATACGAATTGGCGACCTTACTCTTCGAAAACAGTTGCTGTGGTTTCTATTGGAAACGCCTTTTTCGTAACGGACGTTACAGAATTATCAACTGAAGAAAAAGACTTATGGAAATGCGTAGACATAGCCAGGGGTGTAACAAGTTTAGATGGCGCCCGGGGCAAGACGCAAGTTTGGTGCCCCCATGTTCGAAACTTCAGGTCTTTCGGAAGCAAATGTGTTGTACTGAAGAAAGTATTTGTGACATTTTTGGGACTTTTCGGCGCTTCCCGCAGTCATTTGGCGCCCCCATAATGATTCGGCGCCCGGGGAATTGTGTCCCCCTAACTACACCCCGTTGCGCCCCTGGACACAGCAGAGTTGTACACGGGCTTCATTTTGAAGCCTCAACCTGGCCCGAGAGCACAAGCCCAAACCCGGCCTGGTCCCGAAATTTATTTTTGAAGCCCGATTTAGGGCCTGAAGACCAAATTTAACGAGTGAGTCAAGATATGCGCAACTAAGGAATATTGGTGGCGTAGCAAAATAAACATGACAAAGTAATTCGCAAGAAATCATTTTTATTGAAGATGTATTCAACTCGATTGCTTCAACAGTACTGGCGACGTAAGTGTTCGTCGTTGCGAATAAATTTTGATGCAGGCCCTAAATCGCCTGAAACATTTTGACAAAACCTAAGCATGAACCTGGCTCAAAACCCAGCCTGACCCGAGAAATCCGGCCCGACATACAACTCTGCGACACAGCCAAAATTCAACTGAAACCATTCAATGTTTCCTCAAAGTGGGCAACTGCGTAATACCACCATACCATTTGCATGGTTAAATCTCATTCTCGCGCACTTTCAACATTCCAAAATATTGAAAACGTACAAAAACAAGACGCTTCTTGAATTGTGCGGGTGCTTTTTTTATATTTTGGTAACATTTTATACCTATTCTAATAATTAAAAGAGTTTTGTAACTCATTCAGAATTTTGCTAACTAAAATATTCACGCTCACTGAAATAAACTCTTTCTCGGATTAAAATTTTCTTTTAGGAAACACTTGGAGCTAATTCAATTCCAAGAGAGCGTATCTGTAAGAAATACTTTGTGATTGCACATCTGAGATTTAAATTTTTGATAAAAGGGATTTCCAAAAATTTTCTCAATCTTCGCACATCAGCAGTACAAGTTCTCATTATGTTCTGGTCTACTTTCTTGTGTGAATCTGCAATTTCAAACATAAACTTCATAAAGAAGAAGTTTGCATCTGTATGACAAATGAAAACCTTCACCACTGCCTTTGACTTGCCATCACTATCTTGGAATTAAAATTAAAGCAACTAGAAAGAAGTAGAAAATGCCATTTCTTCCACCAGCATAAAAATAAATAGGGCTGACAACCAGGGTCGCGGAGTCGGCGCCGGAATCGGAGTCGCAAGGAGTCGGAGGTTTTTGGGTGGAGTCGGAGTTGGATTCCTAATAACACTGGGAGTTGGATGGTTTTGTCCGACTCCGGATGTCCAATTGGATCATTTTTACATCACATTCTCAAATTGGGAATTCCTGTTGAAATGGAGCAATTTCTTTTGAAACCTTTATTTGAAACAGAGCTTTCTTGCTGTGCACCACGATTTCCATTGACTTGACAGCCAAATTTCATTCCTTTTGTGTTGAGGAGTCGGAGTCGGAAATTTTGGAAAAGTCGGAATCGGGAGTCGGAGTCGGATATTTTACCTCAGACATCGCAACCCCACTGATAACTTTTGTTAATACTTATACCCATTTACTCAATTTTGTATATGCATAAATATACATAATCGTCTTATATTCTCATTTCATGTTTCTTGTTTGAAAAATCGAAGACATGCCGCATTTGTATAATATCATGGGAGTGAACGGACATCAACAATTTTTTACTTTTGCAATTGGATCTTTGCATGAAATAATTGAGTAGCCCTGGCCTAGAGAATCAATTAACTAAAAATCGCATGTTTGGCATAACCTGCCAACCACAAGCACTAGAAGGCGAATCAAGGGCTCAAAAGGTGAGGATTGTAGCTTAGTTTCATTTGAAAAAACATCAAAAAATTACCCCTAGGGGATTGAGGCTCTGAGTTAGGTGACCTGAGCCAAATAAGCTAAAACCTACCCCAGTTTATGACATCACCCAAAAACCTCACTTCCAAACCTTTCCAATTTTTAATCGAAACTACATGTCTTATCGGATTGTTGGGGGTTTGACCAACTCTAGCCCAACCGCATGGCGAGTTATGATCGAAAATGTTGACCGCAACCTTGAAAATGTTGCAACCTTGAAACGCAACCTTGAAAATGTCGAAAATGTTGACCGCAACCTTGAATTCTAAAATTTTGACGCGCGCGTGAATTGAAGGGATTTAAGCCTATTTGACAATTTTTATCTAGTTGGATTCCTACCGGGGCCCCGCGCGATAGGAAACAGAGTAAACAGTTGTAGCCTTTTGTATATTCTTAGAGAAACAAACCACTACTGAAACGTGAAGTCAACATTGAAACAGTTTTAACATTACTGAGATTAGATTATTAAATTAATTACTACAACATATTAAATGCGGTACATATACTTTATTTCGGTGAAAGACAGAGACACTAAAGATCAATCAAAGGTAATCTGCCTTACGGCAGGTCTGTCAAGACATCCTTCCATCATTCTTCTCTATCCTCAGCTCTTCTTTTCATTTGTACATACGTGCCAGTCATGATATCATCTATCATTTTAATTTTTTCCTTTCTCTTGGGCGTTTTCCCTTCAATCTACCTTCCAGCACAGTGCACAGCATATTTCTCAAAATATGACCAATCCACCTCCTTTTTCTTTTCCTGATTTCCGATAACAACTTTGTTTGTTTCATTTAGAAGAATAAGGACCTTCGCATTTGGTTTTCTTATGCGTCCACTTCACCATCACTAATCTTCTTCCATGACATATACAACACTAAATATAAACATATATGAATGTTTGCATCTGTAAAGTAGGTACGGTGCCTCTCATCACTTCTCTGAGTCCCGCAATGCGACATGTTTTTTGTTTGTTGCCCTAGAACAGTGTTTCTCAACCTCTTACTAACATGACCAAGATAACGTTTGGTAAACGTTGTGTTGCTCACTACATTGTTAGCATAGGTTATGCTTTTATACGCATCAACAAACACGCATTATTCTAAAGTAACGAATTTATCCGTGTTTGCAATTCAGTGCGAATTTTTCTGCTGAAGACAATCAGTGTTTGCAGCACCACACTGTAGTGATGTCCAGATAACAGTATTCTGACATATTGTTTTCCTAACTCCGTGGAAAACTGCGTTATGGTCCACCAGTGGGCCATGGCCCGCTGGTTGCGAAACACTGACCAGAATGCGTAAACAATTAACGCTAAGTGGTGTGGCTTACCACAAATTAAAAGCCAACAGGAGAGACAATTCATTGAAATATGCCCGGTCCGCAGATGCATATATAGAGAAGTCTGAAAAAATAGGAAGAAAAGGATGAGAGAGGTGAACAAGCAGAAAAAGTAAGACTCATAATCGAGAATGAAAGACAAGAACCATTTCAGTTTGAGTGTTTGATTCTGATGTGGAATGCGTTTCGATATTCCCATAAACTTTATTTATAGCGAACATGATATCTTTCATTTTTAATTCTTGTAAGCATATTTTGAGGGGTGAAAGGGCCGGCACTTGGGCGGTATTAGCCTCGTTACGCCACTGAAAAGCACCCACCATAACCCGGCCCAGTAGACGGAATAAGGAGGTAGATACGCAGATTGGCAAAGCAAACGCTGTTCAGCGTGAGNATCATCGCTCTGTGATGACAGAACTGGAGGTTTCAAACACCGCAACGTTTTCAGTTTTTACAGTAGATCGGTCTTTGTTCCGATTCTCACCTATGGTCATG
>JGI24159J19872_10008696_pt1 | contig 13298 bp, 12 predicted proteins | sample Ectturendosymbi4_FD_19872 | JGI IMG/M metagenome (IMG submission 19872) | reverse complement strand
TCGGAAATATACTGCAAAAACAATTAACCCATTAGCAATATCGACAAAAATTTATTCATTGGTTGTAACAGAAAACTATTGTAAATGGAATAGAAACTTATCGGCCTTCACACCTTTCCTTTCTGGTATGAGTGCGTGTAGCATGCATATCAATACGACTCGTGTGACATCACAAAACTACTGACTCTCCCCCTTGTCACAATTTGTCACAAATCTGGTGAGCCCCTCCCCCCGTTAGGGTGTGACGTCATTTATGGACGACCCCATATGGGTGTTGTTCTTTGCGCACATCCCGTTTGTGGTGAATCGCACATTCAACGCAACGCCAATGGAGAGGTTGCAACAATATGTCTTCACTGCTTACACTGACCAGGGTTTCTGGACAGACGTATTAACTTGCTTTTTCAGTGTTAATTTTCATTTGAACTTCGTATACAGCTGCAAACCAATCAAGTATATGATGAGGTGCCTGGTCAGAAAATCGTAGCAGCACCAAATCATTCACATAAACACATTGTTGATTTTGCAACTTGCCAGCAATGATATCTCGCCAACTTGCTGTGACTGTGTATCCACGTCATTTAGACTACAAAGAAGAGTAGTGACAGAACACACCTTGTAACAGTTCTGACTTAATGGCACTGGCACAAAATTCTGAGCAGGAATACACACTGGCTTGATCGCCAGTAGCAGACGGTCGTCAATGCCCCACTCTTGCAAAGCTCCCCGAAACTTTTGTCGAGGCATACGCTTTTCCGAGTTCCACAAAAAAAACCTAGACATCTTTAGCGTGCTACCAAGGTTTCTTGAGAACTTCAACAGAATGGCAATTTGGTCTATGGTGCTACGGCCAGGACAAAAACCGCACTGGGTATCCTCCATCTTGTGTATCATTTGTTTCACAGCACCTTTTTTCAAAGCACACTGCATACACTTTTCCAGGAAGGCGAAGTAGGCAAATGTCCTGGCGGTTAGCGAATTCCCTCCTGCCCCTCTTCTGCATGAGGATGATCGACTCAGTTTGCCAATACTTCGGTGTCCTTTCAGATTGCCAGGTTTCTTGTCTCACACGAGTTAGCTTGAGCGTTCCTTCTCTGTCGAAGGCTTTAAGCATTTCAGCTCAGAGTTAACATAACCTACAGCCTTTCCAGACTTCACTGGCTTGACTGCTAGGAATGAAGGGATTTTCCCTCGCAAGATCTAACGAAAACAAACACCATCACTGCAACCGAAGCCATCCTAGCTGTGAAAGCATTGAAAAATGGGAATCACAGTGAAAAATTGTATTCCACCAGTCCCGTCGCTACGGGGAGGCTTTTTTGGGCTTGTCTCCCCAAACAAAGCTCCAAGCCCCACAATTGAAATATGAAACGCGAAGTCTTTATCAATCCGTATTTTGTTCTGTCGTGTAATTTATGCACAGATCAGTACTTGCCGCTGTTACCTTGAATAAAATTGCCTAATCATTTTTTATACGTTTTGAGATTACAAACGTATTTGAGGCTTGAGCGCAAAAGTCAGCATTCATTGCTTGCAATGCTTGGAGTGTTGAACGTGAAGTTAGCTCATATGCCCAGGTCAGCGGTTCTTGGACTTTTTTGAGTGCGACCCAAACTTGAGTTTGGTAAACACCTCGCGACCCAAAGCCTAAAGCAGCATATGCTAACATGAAAAAATAATGATTGTTCGGATGATTTTGGTAGTTAAGTTGCTAAGCTCGTTTTCACTGGTAATAGTTTAATTCATGCGTTTTTGTGACTCAAATAACGAAATAATACAAAGGCAACAAGATGATTAAGAACAACGTCAAAGAGCAGAAATTAAGTGCATGCAGATGAGAATACAAACACATCAAAAACTTCAGGTTGAGCAAATTGACGCGTTCTTGCATATTTAAATCACAAAGGGTTTGGCGAAAGACCAGGGTCTACGACATTTCGGCGATGCCGTTTCGGCGACGATGTTTTGGCGACGGGACGTTTCGGCGATGGTGGTCGCAGATGTTTTATACGAAAAAAGTGTGTTTTTGAAATACTTCAATGGTTAGACTGGTAAAGGATGTATGCTTGATAAGCGTTTTTGTTGTCATCCTGAGGTCGAGTGTGGTTTCTCTTCCGCCGGAAGTTTGGAACAGCTTAGTGCGACCGTGACCATGTGTGGAAGGAAAGATGGCTTGTGACGCTTCTTTTTGCTGGCATGAGGCGTTTGTGAGTTCACAAAGAGGTTAAGCCTGGACAGCAATTATTGCTTCAGCTTTCGCGTAGTTATTCTGATTGCAATTCACAACTAATTTAAGAGTATATTCGTTCTTTCTTTCTGTCGGTGTACGAATATATTCGTACTTCCAATCCCTTGCCAACAGTTGCTTCCCGGAGTGCTAAGGACAGGGGGTGCCAGAGATTGCCTCTAGGCGAACACGTACACACGTTTGGCGGAGCGGGATGCCAGAGTTCGCTCAAACAATCAAATGCCAAGTAAGCTATTTCTTTGGACGTCTGACAAGTTTTCTTGGCCGCACCTTGGCCATGAATACCGACAGTAGGAATTTTCCAAGAGCAATTGAGCAGGGTTGACACTGTGGGTAAGTTCAAAAATTTATAAGCAACAACGTTGATCTGAAGTTCATCGCCGAAACGTCCATCGGCGATGGACTTCAGATCGTCCATACACCCCTGGTTACGCATGTTAAGCACGTTGCGCTCACGTAAGCCTTAGTCTATACTTGTTAACATTTGTAGCCTATTTGAGATACAAGATGGTATTAATCTAAACACCAGGAGATTAACAAATCAGAAAGGTTTATGCATGCGGTTTTCGGCCAGTAAAAAGCCCGATGCGTATGCTTTTAAGCACAATTCACTTAGCTCATGGTAAAGTTTATGCAGTATGTGTTTTCATAATTGGATGGTTGGCTTGATTCTGGTTTCTTGCACATTTTTGTTAACATTTGCATTTCATTCACGGCTTCTCTAAGTAATCGCCGTCAATCAAATGACAATGATTAAAACTCAATGCCTTTTGTTAAGCTCGTTCAACAAATTTTAGTTGCAAACTAAGAGCCCATTGTGGGTATTTGTTGGAAATTGTTTAATAATTAATTTGCGCGCAATGTGAATTCCAGTTTGCAAATACTTTGTTGTAGATTTGATGCAAATTTTCAGAATGTCAAGTCCCCTGCGCACACGTAAACCCTTATTGAAGACTTCTGGGACGGTTCTGATTCCAACATTAGGTATATTGGGGGTATCATTGTGCAGAAGTGTTTTATAGCGTGGTTTCGTGCCACGTGGTAATACAGTTTGAGAACAGCCACGCTCACGTTATTGAAACGTTTTGCTAGTGAGTTCAGTGTAAACTTACACTAACTTATACGGTCGAGTCCTGGTTCCGGTAGTTTAAAAAATGATTGACGTTTGCCGCTGAGCGGACTCAAGTCTATACTCTCTTTCAAGTGAAATGACAATGACCATGGCAGCGATTCGATTTTTGTATACCAAGCTGGTTATGTTCACTTGCTGTAAGGTGCGGGTTACGCGTCTCTTAGAGACTTTGCAGCAGCACGAATCATTTTGTTTCTTGCGTTTGGTTCCATCCGTTTCGTTCAGCATTTGTATGAGCGTGGGTTCTTTCTAATGACACGCAATCTCACATCTTTACTTCAGCAAAATATAACATGTCATTTCCGTCTCGATATTTTCGTGTCGTAACTGATTCTATTATCTGTCTGAACTTGTATCATCGCTGCATGTTCGCTCCCTTTTTATACATCGCGGAGCTCAAACTCGCAATACTTGTAATTCTCAAAATTACTCCGTGTAATTTTTAAGTCTGTAATGCAACAAAGCCGCGTTGAAGATCTTCCAAAATGAGAACGAGTGGCTTCCACAGTTAATGAACTTCTACCAGCTTTGTTTTAAATATTGTGAAGGTCATCGACCATTTTGAAACTGAGAGCTACTTTTTGGAAAACGATTGATGCTACTCCCAGTTTGATGCACACTTCAGAAATTAAAATTTGCTCAATTGCTTTTAAGTATTTATTATTAATAAAATTAATGATATTCATCTATGTGCAGACACTGATCATGTTAATGATTTATCACAATAAGTGGCTCTATGGCAGGGATCTCAAATTCAAATTGCTCCGAGGGCCAAATGAGGACTTATAAAGTAACCCTAGGGCCGCATTATAACGCTTACGTAACAATGGCGGTGCCTTAACCTCACTGGAAACAGCTTTTGCATTTTGTTTCGTGCGACAGGTATTATGAATTATAAGCAAATCATTTCTAGCCGTCTCTACGTTCCTTTAAAAGGAACTTGTTCACTTGCTCGCCAAGAACTTTTAAACACAGGTGAATAAGTAAACAACGTAAATGTTAATTGTTTGAAAATTCCTACAAAGCATCGTGGACACATACGGCCCGCGTCTTTGAGACCCTTGGTCTATGGTGAGCTATTTACAGGCCCGCGGGCGACCTATACGTCGTCTTTGCGGGCGACCTGACCTAGTGCCCACGCCCCACGTGCACTATGTTGGCGACCCTGCTGTAGAAGCCTTGGAACCAATGTAACGTTTGCGATGTGGTGGCGGATTGTATGACGACAGTTAACCCTGAACACTTAAAACTGAAGAGATCGGCCTAGTCGTTGCAATTGCGCTTGTCGTCCTCAACACTAAGTTTCCCAACGCTCTACTTTTGCCAAGTTGTTCATTCTACGCAATGCAGTGAAAAATATGCATAGCGTTTTGGTGTTAGCAAACTTTTTTCAATGCGAACATAGCTCGAAATGATTGTTATTAAAATATTTTTATTCTACTTGCCACGGTGTGTGTGGCTTAAAACATTTGANTGCTGCCCGCGATAATCTGTAGCAAACAGGAAATTCACTCTCTCCTGCCAAAAAAAAAACTTAAGTCAGTTGATCAATTTTTTCTGGTCTCGATTGGTCTTCGCAAAGATGGTTTGCATTTATGCTACGTTTTCCAACTTTTCTAATTGGACCCTACAAGTTACTCCACCTAGAAGAGTACTCTCACTGTCAGTTCTCCACTGGAACGCAGGTTAGATATTCATTACATCTGCACAGCCGGTGTGTTGTACAAAGTTATCACTCCTGAATATCACCAAGAAAAACGTTCGGGTGCTTTTCAATGTATGGCGGAATCATGTAGAACGAAAAGAAGTTTTTTTCTGTTCATCCCCATGGCCAAATGTTTGACTCAGTAATCTTGTCTTTCTAGAAATCCGAAGGTTTTGCTAGTGTGGTTAGGTGTGATGTTTTATATCTGCTTTTAACTTCTTGCTCACCCAAAATAAGTAGCAATTGTCTGTGTGCTTATGTCACCTTTTCAAGAAAAAATGGATTTTTGCAGGCCGGTTGTTGAACCAGCTCTCAACATAACCATTGGTGACAGGGTGTTCTTTACGGCAGGAATTCCTGGAAGTGGAGCGGTCTTGAGTTTAATTCTTAACATTCTGCAAGGTAAATTATAAAGCTTGTACTTTCTAAAGCCGTGAAACATCACAGGGACTAACAATTCTCTGTCAAAGTGTTTGTATATCTATTGCGTAGTTTCTCGAAACGTGCACCTGAACATATGTTCTCAAATTCTTACAGGCCGAGCTGGTACTAGTTGATTTTGTACAATATGTAAAGATATGATAATGATCATCTTTTCCGGATTGCTTTCTTGACACAAATGTATTTTCTGCCTCGTCACGATGATCGTGCTGGCAAATTTCCCCGCTCTTGTGTTGAAATCCTAACAGTGATAAAGCATTTTGCAGTTTCATAGCACCGCCTTCTTTAGAGTTGACTTCCGGTTATGCCAACAACAGTCTGACTGTTGTACGCCTGAAACAATTTGCGCCTTACGTGGTCGATGCAGCTGTTTTGACGGCACTCTTATATATTCATCTGCTACTCGGTGACTGCGTGAAGTACGGCAGCAGTTTTAAAATATATGTAAGATATTTCCTTGAAGTATGCGAGACCAAGTTTACGCTGAAATATTAATCTTTAGAATCAACTGCACGAAAATTTTGTTTCCTAAACCATGTCCTATTTAGCTTCCATATAACCGCCGTCAATAGTTTATTAACATCGGTTATTAAATATGTGCTGAAGCACTGGGTAGTGGCTTAGCAACCCTTCTCTAATTCATATGCCTGGTTGGCAGCGAATATCCTTTTTTAACGAAACAACTTGTGATAGATTGTACCGTGTTTCGGTGATCGTGCGTTTCTTTTCCTACGTTGTGTACAGTGCGTGCGATAAGCGCGCGCGTCCCGTAATTAGTGAACTTCATGTTAAGGACTGTAACTGAGTCCAGAGCGTTACTTGTTTCTTCTGTTGCAGAGCGTTGCGTGTTTCGTTTGTCGCATTGCACGTAATTGAGACTTAGTCGAATAAAGCTAGAAAAGACAAAGCCGATGAATTGCTAGCACTCGTCACAACTTTCTGTGATAGTTTTATCTCAGTTAAATCAATGACGATATTGTCGTTTTTACGGTGTCTAAACGTGATGCAAAATACCGCAACTTGATTTCTTACAGTGACAAAGAAGCACAGGTGTAGGAGCAGGCAAATTTTTGGGGGTGCGAAGGATCTTTGTCCGAATTTCCCAAACTTGCCTGAAAAACATTTGGGCCACTTTTTGTGTTAACATTTTCTCAAGCAGACCTTCTTTAGGGATGACCTCCAAAGAAAGAGGGTTTCATGTNGGCGCCATTTTTGCCCAGATTTTCAGGGATTTTGCGAAGGTTTTCACAGATGTTGCCCAGATTTTCATGGATTTTGCCCGGATTTTCACCGAATCAAAACTTTTGGGGTGCGATTGCACCCCTTGCACCCCCGCATCCTACACCACTGCAAAGAAGTGTTTTTCTGCGTAAAACGTTGCCTTCTAACATCTTCAGACAATGCATGTGTGAATGGTTACACAGTAGATCAGGGGTGAGCAATTAATTTGGCTCGAGGGCCACTTTAAGGAGTCCATATTTTGCGGAGGGACGTAATTTCTTAATTTCTAATGAAATAGAGTTAAGAATCTGTTCAAGTTAGTCTCAACACTAACATTTACTGCGATAAGGTAAGGAAATTTCAAATTGAAAGATTTTTCTGAATGCTTCCGCGGGCCACTGAAAACGTTGTGGCCCGCGGGCCGCTAATTCCCCACCCCTGCAGTAGATCATCAATTAAATTCACAGCTTGTACATTGTAATTTGTTCGCAGGGTATGAGTTTGGCCCTGATTCATTATCGAACGAAAACAAAGTCTTGACGTATCACAGAATAGTTGAAGCGTTTAAATTCGCTTACGCTAAACGTTCGGCGTTGGGAGATAACACCTTCAACCGAACTGTGGATGAGGTTGGTTTTCTTTTTGTTTCTTATAGCATTTTGTACTTTATACCTTGAAAAATAAATGAAAAGTTGGGAAACTGTCAGAGAAAGTAAAATTAAATGACAAAAATTATAACAATGTGAAAGAGAAATGAATACATAAAAACGTGCCTGCATTCAAAACTTCACATTTAATTTGGTATTTTCAGGTAGTCTTNCAGATNTCAGAGACAAATTAGCATGTTATTAAAATTTTGGTTTAAAAGTTCAAGCGCCTCTGTCAGTGAATACACAGAGAATTGAACTTCGACTGCAAAAATAGAGAAGAAAAACAATGTTCATGCGGTATGTCCATAGACCAGACGTGCACAACCATGCGGCCGTGCGCGTGCATTTCAAAGAAGGGTTGCCATGAGAAAGAAAAGGCCACATTAACCATATAAAAAGCCAGAAAGTACCAAAAAACCCAAACACAAAATAAATACACAACTCCACTTTTAAACACCCATATAGGTTGCACAGCACTTCTAAAAAACGATATGCACATATAAAGAATAAAGCATGCCAACTGAAAAAACGTCTCAAATTTTCGTCTTGCTAAGAAGTAACCTGAAACAACAAAGCCAAAAATTATAAATATCATTTGGAGAGATGCCAGATAAAAATTTAACATCCTGTGTCCAGAAATCACCCAAAATCATCTTTAAACCTGCCAAATCAACATAAAAAGGAGTTTTGGTCAAAGAAGGCTACAAAAACCCACATTTTATTTGCCTTTTCTCAAAAAAAATCCAAGAGAGCTAGCAAAAAGCCCCAAAATTACAAATTTGGCTTTAAAAAAGCCAAACTGGCAATACTGTTTCAAAGAACAGTACATGTTATGGCGGCCATATTAACTCTTTGTCCGCTGCGTATGTGGATGCTTGGTAGAAAGACGGCCAAACAGACGCGTGAAAGAAGGCTAGTCTCAGTGTGTGGAAGCAGAACAGAGGCAATGCAAAATAATAAAAATATCTCGAACTCATTGGCGGCCGTAATTCATAAAAATAATTGTAATGTGGGCGGCAATATCGTAAAGGTTGTGCACCCCTGTCATAGACCTAACCAAAGCACTTGTCAATCACGTGTCAAATCACGCAACAACAGTTTCAGACATTTGAGGAATGAGCTGCTGCACTTCTTTAAACTGCTCAATGTTCACTACGAAATAAAAATCGCTGCGTACAAAACTTTAAAAAAATAATGCCTTTCAAAGACGTAAATAGCAGAACTGAAATCTTTGTGTAAACCAGATTTTGCAATTACGTATTGTGGGCAAACGCACCGTCCTTAACCATATTGAGTTAGATGCTGTTTTCTTTTCCTTTGCGAAATAGACAGCAACGTGGCTGCAAGGCACGTCGAAAATTCAGTGAATGTCAACGGATACGCGAATGCTACACTACGAAATTTTGATTACTACACTACAAAATTCTGAATATGGCCTTCAAACCAAGCAAATACTTCTGCTCGGTGCAACTTCCGCTCTTAATCAAATTCTCTCAGGAAATTTGTTACCTCAGATTATGTGTGTGGACATTTTCATGACTTACAAAATATAGTTGTGTTGTAAAAAGAAACAAAATGGTTTTTGGTTTCAGCTTCTCGTTCGACTCGCAGTCTGCGACGGCCCAAACCAGTTGCTAGTCCGTCAACATTTCCATAATAAATATTTTTATACCATGTGTTACGTGTCAGATACTCCTATCTCAACACACATTTTGTGTTGTGTCCTGCACACGCGTTCATGCACTCCACTGCTTGCCAATACGGTATTGGCAATACCGACCTGTTTCAATCGTCAGTTGTCCGCATGCGTCTTTTGTTGTTAAAATCATTTTTCGTTTTTCTCGCTTCAGCTCGTCAAGAACATGACATCGAAATGGTACGCCGATCATCTTCGCTCAATGATCACTGACAATCAAACCCACCCTGTTGAATACTACGGACCGGACTTTGTGTTGCCAGACGACCATGGAACTTCCCACCTGAGTATCTTTACAGCCGATGGTGATGCCGTTGCACTCACCAGCACCATCAACACATAGTATGTCTGGAGAATGCACTGTCCCTCATTGAGATTATTTATGTGAATGTATTTAGGTTTTGCATAACATTAGTAAGAACACTGTGTTTTTGTTGTTGTATTTTGCTGCAGGACAGAGATATTGACGACCAGTGCATTGCGAAAAAAACAATAAAGGCATTCAAAGACCTTGACGTCACCAAGTCTGGCCACAATGCACCAATATAACTAAGGTCACTACAAAGTGAACCTGCAGCCAGGGCACCGGAAAACCTTGCGGCTATCTAGTGGAATTGTCCAAGCAGAATGAAACATTTCAGTAATGGCTATGTAAACTTAGAGTAAAAATAAAAACACATAACTGTGAACCGGACCTGAGATGAAGACTAGATAGTGGTTCGGTACTTTTATGAAGTATGTCAATCGCCATACTACAAACCACACAAATCAAACAAAAATGCATGCCAAAGAATTATTAACGACAAGACAGGTGAAGTGAATACAGTATGTATTTTCTGAAAATTAAATAGGATGTATCAGGTAGTGAATTCTTCGGCCATTTATTCATATTGCAATAACAAAAATGCTCGGTATTGTTTGCTGAAGACATTAAGTGATTTATCTTCGAAGTGTTGTTCTACGTTTACCCAAAGAATAGCTCTTCGATGAGAAATTGTCATCTTCGCTGCGTTTGTTAAAATTTGTATAAAATAGTTTTGATTAGTTGCATATGGCGCACTATGACAATGAACATCAGCTTATTTTTGGAAGTTGGCTATTTTGGTTAGTTCCACATTCACCTTATGCTACAAATGGTCAAGATTTTCATGAGGTAGACAAAGATACGTGTCATCAGCATGAAGCAAAGTACAAAATACAGAGGGTTTAGGAAAATCATGAAAATACGTGATAAATAAAAGTGTTCCTAGGACAGACCCCTGAGGCACGCCATTTGAAGTTTTTACTAAGCGAGATTGCACGTTTTCTAGTTTATGAATTGCTTGTGATTGGACAGTAACCTGCGAAATAGTTGTAAGGGAATTCCTCTAATACCAAAGTTATGATAAAATTTATCAAATAGAATGTGATTAAAGGTATCAAATGCCCTTGTCAAATCAAGAAATATGGAGCAACAATATAACCCGTTATCAGCATTGCTCAACAGCATTGAGTAAAAACTCTCAACTGCATATGCTGAAGATTTAGACGTAGAACTGAATGGATATTTGGAAAATAGGTCCATCATGTCGAATCCTTTAGAATTTTATTGAACTGCAGCATAATAGATATTGGTCGATTACTGCAAATAGTTTGGTCGCCGCCAGATTTATAGATAAGTATAACCTGGGCCACTTTTAGAAAATCAGGATAGGAGCACTCATTGATGGACTTATTAAAAATACGCGTAAGAAGAATTAGCGCTAGACAACTTAACCTTAGTTGGCATATCATTTTCATTTATGGCTTTGCCTTCAGAGAGATTCTCTATTAAATTTATTCCTTCTTCCTCTGACGTTCCATGCAGATGGAAAGATGAATATAAGCTAGTGGTATGCTCAAGTATACCATTTGGGGCAGGAATATTTTCAGCCATTCTGGAACCAATTCCACTAACATAATTATTAAATTCATGGATCCGGAAACCAAATTTCCATTTCAAGGCATTAAGATTTTTTTGGCTTCAACTCAGGCATCTAAAAATTTCTGGCTTCGCCGCCTCTTGCTCCGAAATGATTTGACCCAGCAAAAAATGTAAACAGAACTATTATTGTTATTGTTACAATAGCATACATGAGGGCTCGGGAAATGATATATTTGATCGATGGACGGCCGCTTCAAAATCTTTTGAGAATCCCTGCCAGCCCTGATTGCATTCCTTTTGCGTCAGGAGAATACGAATGTTGATTTTTTGCTGTCGTTGGTGCTGAAACAAAAAGCGTTACGGCTGATGATCCCGCGTGTCAGCTGGATCAAAAACGTTTCAAACAAAACCAAGTTTTGTTCGGAAGGAAAGTACGAGGAAGAAGAACTGAAGTGTTTTTTTTCAGTTTTGGGAGTAAAGTGCGAGGAGAAAGGACTGGAGTGATTTTTAATAACGAAATGGACGATTTCTCTTCTCCGAACATAACAAACGCTTTTGGTGAGCATCTGTGCAAAGCACTGTTTCTCAACCGTTTTTGTCCCATGGACCATCTTTAAAAAAAATATCAGATGGACCACTTCCCTAGCACGTGACATTAATAAAACTACTAATATAGGAACCTAAGAAATGGTCTTACATAAAGTATTGAACGGTAAAGGTTACAACTTTCAGGATCGTTTGATCAAGGATTTATGGAACTGTCTGTGGAACACTAGAAATTCCAGGTGAACTCAGGGCCGTAACCAGGGTTTGCAGGAGGGGAGAACCTCCCTGGAAATTTTTCATCCCTCTCTGGAAAAATGTGTTGGACTTAGTTTAAAAATTTTCTCCCCCATTCAGAAAACTCATCGCCCCCCCCTTGTGTCCCAAGCTAGTTACATGCCTGGGTGGCCACAGTGGTCCACCTGGACCACGTTGAGAATCACTGGTGTAATAATATCATGCCACAACTGCACATGCTGGTTGACGTTGAGTGAAATAGCTCCACCGGACTAATTTTAGTGTTTTGATCTCATTGCTAGTGAGTAATGATCATGCTATTTCGGCGCTGCTTTCAAAATTTTTTATTAGGTTTGATTCTTTGAATTAGTGGAAACATTTCATTTTATACTTTAACTGTCAGGTCAGCGTTGTACATTTTGTGATAGGGTGTGTCGCCAACATTTCTACGAAATAACATTTCAATATATTTACGTTTGCTAAGCCATAAATCCATATATTTACATGTGCTGAGTGGTAAAAATCAACATAATTACCAAAACAATGCAGAAAAAATGTCTTTATTCCGAGCGATTTTTGGTCAAACAGACTTCGCTATCAAGTTGCCCAGATAAAAAAACACACTTCCTCCATTGTGTGCTTGACTGTGGAAAGAGGAGAGCTATGTTTCTTTAACTGCTGTCATTCGTTTGCTGGTGCAGAAGAGCACAACGTAGTTTCGTTGCCATGAGGCTGACATCAGTCTTACTCTTAACTGTTCCAACGCGCACTATTTCATTTTAATAGTACATTTTCCAAGGCTGTCCTTCAAAACACTATTTATGTTTTCGATGATGTACCCAAAGTTTGTGGGTTAGTGCCATCAAGCCAATAGCATTCGCAGCCTTTTCGGTTTCCCGATCAGTTAAAGAGTACCCAGGATTTGTGCTTGCGCATATCCGCAAGCATTTTCCTATATCCCATGGTTTGGGATTGCAACCTTCTTTTGTATCGTGCTCAGCATCAGGTTTGCTGTAACACATCGAGAAAAAGTTTAATGCTCTGGCTTGACAGTCAGCATCGTTGTTTACAAAAGTAAGAATTCAACAATATTTGTAGGTTCCAGTCGCAGAAATCCTTTTTCTAGGCGGATCTCAAGTTTGGCAGAACAATAACCTTGTTGGCGTTCAATCTTCCGCACAGGTGTTCCTCCTTCACCCGCAAACTATATTTACCCCGGTAAACGACCCCTGTCCAGCATGACCCCGACAATCGTCGTCGAGAAAAACCCGAATACTTCGAAACACAAGGTCAGAATGGTGGACGGTGCTGCTGGAGGAACCAGAATAACAACATCTACAGCCACTGTGAGTAACTGCGTTTGTACGAGACCATAAAATTGGATTCGAAGCCGTTTCAAACTTATATTTCCACTTGATATTCAAAAACGTTAACAGATGAGCAAGGCTTGGATTAGAAATTTCTAGATGTGAATACTTCGGAATCCATTTTGAAAAGTATTTGCGTCATCAGGCGATAGATA
>JGI24159J19872_10008693_pt1 | contig 13304 bp, 11 predicted proteins | sample Ectturendosymbi4_FD_19872 | JGI IMG/M metagenome (IMG submission 19872) | reverse complement strand
GAGTCCGATCTGTAACATGAGAGATGCAGACCCTCTGTATGAAAGCGGTTACAGAAAGAAAAAGAATGAAAAAGAAAAAAAAAACGGTACTTAATTGATGTCAACAACGCAAGACCGCCAGACACTGCAAAACTCCGATGAAAAGCAATATATTCAGTATTGAACCCTACGTTTGGTTATTTTTGCGAGATTTCCCGCAACAGAGATTGCTTGTTTAAACTCTGTATGTTAGTTAAATCAGCTGGATCAGTTTCTGGTGAGCTTTACTTGGGAAAACGTGTCTACATGGGGCTTACTTCATATGGTTATTGGTTAACCGAGCATATTGCGACAATGCTTAGCTGCTGTGCAAAGCTTGCCTTCATTGGTTGGAGATGGCCGTTACAGCACCTATTTCTTATCGTCTTCAACGAATTTCTAGATGACCAACTGTTTGATGCACCTTTCCGATTCACGACGCGTTACTTTCATGGATGCGCATTACACAAACCGCCGTTTTCTGCTGTTAGAATGAGTTTCCTTCCTGTTGTTTCAGCTTTCCTGCGCTTATAGGTATTGGCGTTGTTTGTCAAGAACTGCTTTTGAAGCTCAGAATTAGAACGTTTGCAAGATTCCAGCGCAAATAAAATCGGTCGCACAATCGCTGAAACTTCTTGAGCGAACCGAAACGCAAAATTATAAAATTTCCATAAAACTGTTCGGGGCCTTCTTTCCATCTGATGAAAATCTGCGACAAAATCACCAGGTTTTTNGCACGTTGGTTTCAGCAAAATCTAACACGAAACATTAAAACATTACTGGCTCGATAGATTCCCTTGGACAAAACGAGGAGNCTTCTANCTCGGTTTGTGCATCATTTTGCAACAGATGCTTTAGGTCTTGTGACGTTTAATCTCGGNTGCTAAANCACAAGCATTATCACCACTGTGGTGGGCTTTCCTCGAGGTAAGGTACAAGAAAGCATCTGTTGCGAAAAAAGAAAAAACGATGTGTGACGGTTTCGATGCCCGCGGTTGCCTGCACTGATTACTCCACTTACTGATTACGTGCCGCGTCGAATTGCTTTGCCTGGTCGTTTGTATTGCACGTTGGTATCAGATCGTGTTTAGTTTCGTACCAGGCGGTTGTTGTGTTACGCTGCAAATGTTGATGCGTGCTGGTGTTCTTTGTTGAATAAAGCCTGTTGAAAGGTTTCGTTCGCCGATGGGCATTTTCGTGACACGATGCATCGCAAGTGAAACAGCACGGGTTGAAAGGAATGGAAACAATATACAGCTCAAGGGCGCATCCAGGGGGGGACGATGGCCCCACCTGAAGCCAAGAAAGTAACTTCATTCACCATGATTTTTTACAATTTGGAAAAGAGCATTCGCGACATAAGGCCATTTTGTAGTCCATCGTTTTGTCACAGCAGTGTTGTGAAGTATAATTCATCCCTCTTACAGTTGCACAGCCGTTATGAGACTTGACTTCCAATAATTACGGAAATCGCCCCCCTAACGTTATTGGCTGGATCCGCCCCTGATACAGCTCGGGTGGTTTTTAGCACGAAATTATTGCAGCACCAGCCAGAAGAGCAGGGTTAATATGCTCATCTGAAAAACACAAACCCTAGATTCCAGAGCAACATTTTGATATCGGTTGAAACCAAGCGTGGAATGCGAATTACGATGTTGAACGCAGCAAAAAAGTGCACAGGCAGAACAGCAGGCATTAGTTTCAATGCGGTCACCGAGTCCCGCAATTTAAACGAGTCCAGTCGTTGGCAACAAAGACACGTATCGATACTGCGCGCTGTCTGTGTTTCGCATCAGCGCCAGTGGTAAAGTGGTGTGCTTGGTGAACTTGTCGCGCAGCCAAGCGTTGCTCGATTGTGTTCTCAACAGCGACACAAGGTGACGGGCAGCAATAATACCCAACCCACCACCTGACGCGTACGAGAAGAGAAAATCACCGGACGTGACAAAACCGATAATTGCTCGGGATGGAAAAACGTCGAAGTGGAAAGGTCGACGGGGTGCTGGACGCACTTCGCCAGGTTGCTTTTTCTTCTTTCTTTGCTTTTTGGCTTCTTTTGAAGCAAGTTTCCTGTGTCACATTGCAAATTTCGCGTGACTAAAACGCTAATAAAGCAAGTCGAGTGAGTCGGAAGCGCCATGCAATGGTGTCAAGTGATTTGTCAGCGGCAGTGCAAGCCGCAACAGATCCAAGGGCACGTCACGGACATTGATTTCATTAGAAGCTGTCTTCCACCCTTGGTTGCCCTTTTGGAGTGGCCGAAAAGAGCAGTCAGCAAATTCGTGTTTACCGAATAGTAAAGCTTAAAAACGAGCTAGTGGCTTCAGCGTCCTAGCAATCCAAAGAGTTGCGATTTTCAACGCCGAGAATGCAGTAATTTAAATCCGCGAAGGCGTTTTAGTGACGCCGCACCGCAGACTCCCAGAGAACAACTGCACATGCATCTGCATCAAGACAGAGCTTCTGGAGTAACGCCGGTCATTAAATTTGTAACTGCCGTAATGCAAATTAAGTAGCTTGAGTCCGCGAAAACATGCGCTACTGGGAAATTAATTGCGGTTTGAAAAGATTGAAAACCACTGGCCCGTAGCTAGATCTGTGCGACGAGCTGCGCGTGTTAGGAAAAGTTGGCCAACATTTTCAAACAGAAGATCCAAGGACACTGAAACGATTCGCTTCTAGCGTTTAGGTCTTGGCTATGTTACACAAATACCGTATAAAGAATCGCAGCGCTCTTAGTTGTCTTGTGTCGGGCTACCGCAGCAAACGCGAAAAGGTGAGTAATTTCAACCATATTCGAACATTTCCAAAACTCCGTTGGTAAAGGTCTTATATCAAAGCAGGGACCATCAAATCCAGCAGATGAAAAAGTCTACTTAAAACTGATACAAGGGATTCCGCGACGGCGGAGACAGGAATGCACAGTAGTTGCAAAAAGAGCTTTGCAGTTTGCTCACTTCGAAACTACTCGCTGCTATCAAACCGAAGGTACAGGCAGTTATTGCACAAGAATACTGTACCTTTCCTCTCTGTACGGATCATCGTGACGTGGCTCAGCTGGTCCATCGCAGTTAGTTACACCTTTACCGAGAACGTCCTCGTAATCCTGTTGGAGAGAGGCCAGGTCGTCAGGGGATGGAATGCACAGAATACTTTGTGGAAGCGGAATGCCTCTATTGATTGGTGTTACTTTCACAACGACCAACGCTTGTCGATTGGTTGCAGTGAGTCTTTCAGAGAGCGCGAGAGATTCGTCTGCAAAACACAAATACGCGGTTCTTAGCGCTCGAATCACAAAGAGGCAGTCCCGGATTAACAATAGTAGCAAATGTAGCAATTGCTACGGGCCCCGCGGTCTTCTGTAATAACTCCTATTTATTACATTATATAGATCTTTTTCAGTCAAAGAAGTCAGTATTTGCTAAATTTGCCATAAGTAGTAAGCGAATGTTTCCAATTGAAAGCTGTCTGTGTCCAGAAATTCTTGTTTGATTTTTTTGTATAGTTACGTAACAAAATGCATAAGATTGCGGTCAGCAGTGTTGCGATTTGTTGATTTGCTGCAAAATCTAGCTGGATTTTCTCACTGTTAGCTGTAAAATTTTCAATCTAGCAGTTAGCTCATTTTCTAGCAGGAGTTTACCAACAGTTTGGCAGATAGCAATAAATTTCTGACCAAAGCCTGTTTCAACAGTTTTTAAACATGAAAACTTTTACACCTTCATCAAAAAATATACTTCTCGTCTTCATGACGTTTTTAATTGGGTAACACCAGGACAAAGCACAACCAGCTGCCTGCAATTATTCGGAATTTTTATTATGATGCAAAGAAACTGCTTCAAGCAGATAATTGTATCATAATAACAAGTAATTTGATGCTTGGTGAAGCTTAAATGATTTGTGTGCTTAGTGAGCGCGTTAGGTTAACAGACAACATTGGTAAAATATGTTTTTATCCCACTACACGATATTTCCAAGTGATTCAGTTACGCTAGTAAGCAGTCATGTCTGGTAAAAACTTCCTGGTAAACCAAAGCTGCCAAAAGTTTCGACATATGTGGTTGCAAGAGAAGTTGGCTCAGTGCCGATTGCCTATCCTGCTGATTCACGAAAAGCCTTTTGCGAAGTTTGCAATAATTCAACCAAAGCGAAACATTGTGAGCTTAAAAGGCATACCGGGTAGCAAAAGCACGCAGATGAGACTAAAGAACTTTTCGCATGCTCCCTAATGTGACACAAAGTTTTGTTACAAAGACCAGACTTAGAAAGTTGTAGGGCTGAAGCTATGTCCAGATTGTTTATCTCGCTGAGCCTTGCTCATCTCCTACTGTATAAAAACATGCAACCATTTGAAAGAGATCGTCAAGTATGTGTCATACAAGAAACAAGGTAAGCTGCAGTTGCATTGCTCAAAATGTTGACTGAAAAAAAATGTGGGGCGAAGTGTGTTGGCCAAGACCGGCACTTTCAGCCCATGCTTGTTGCGAGCGAATGCAAGACGAAAATTTACTATATTGTGTAACTTTATAGGTTTCTTTTAATCATGTCAAAAATAACATATTTTTTAACGGAACTTCACTGCTTCTAGCAGATTTTAGCTGAAAATTTGTACAGACTCTTAGCAGAATCTAGCAGTTTTTTTGTAACACCATTTAGCAGATTTAGGCCACAACCATCTGACAACACTGGCGGTCAGTAGGAACACTCGGTCTGTCATGTCACGATGCGGACTGAAGAGAGCATCCTGAGAGAAAAGCTACTAACACGGATGCCTTGCCCACACCCTTTACGATTTAGGTGTTGAGATGTTTTTTTAAATTAGGACCCCGCGCTACCTTAATCCGGCACTGCAGAGGGTGAATATCTGGTGGTGGTTTTATTCTTGGTCCTGGATTTTGCTTTCTATTTCTGCAACTTTAACCGTTTTTGCAAGAAAGTAATTCTGAAAGCTAATTTAATATCCGTTTTAAGGGTCAAATTGTTGATAAACACGCACACTGCATTTAGTTTCCATTAATTTTTATGTGAAAGTTCCAATTTCAATTTGTGTGATTTAACGCTTTTGCAAACACATCAGATAAGAACTAGCTTTTGGGTGTAAATGCCACTTCCAACGCATAGTTACCAATGGATGAAGTTGCCTGTTGTTTTTACCCAATTTATACAAGGACCCGTTACAAAAATTCTTGCATCAGTTTTTGTAAAATTCAAGACAGACCAGGAAGTCATAAACGGCCTAAGCGCACCTTCAATGTACTAGAACAGGGGTTCTTAACCTGGAGTCCGTGAACCCCGTAGGGATCCATGAATGTAAACCAAAATCCAACCAAGAAAATCCGCTGGTTTGCATCCGCCCGTATGGGCCATAATTCAGCTTAATTGCACCACATTACTGTAGTTTGACATACACCTCAGTGTCTGTCCAGCAGAGGTTATCGTTGCCACTATTTCCAACTCCTGCTCCGGGGCTCATTAAAAATTAGCACTTTGGCTTCTGTTTACACTCCGAAAATGTGAATCCAAGAAATAGAATAATATTTTGTCTCACCTGAACCAAGTGTTGTATAATTCTTTCACCGGAGTGCTTTAGGCACGATCACAATGAAACAACCACTGCTATCTTTTCACTTATTGAGCTGCACAAATAAAGCCCTATGCCTACAATGAAAACAGTTGTACCACCTTATTTACACATTAAATTATTTCCCTTATATTGTAAACTTGCAAGATAATAATGGCATGTTTAGGAATAGCACGTAGGTTAACCGCATTTCTGCTGGCTTGGCTGAAACCGCACTGCTGTTCTTGCATTTGAAAGATCCATAAAACATAGTCTTGTACATTCCACTAAAAATAACAAATTGCGAAAACTGTACTCTAAGCAGGCCAGATGTATAACTTCAATCCACAAAATCAAAAAGAAAAAATGCTATTCCTGTGATACAGCAGTTGAGCACTGACTTTGAGCAAGTCAGAACAGACAGCGTTCCCTGCCCAATTTTACCAGAACAGAACCATGACATCAATGTGACAACTAGCCTGTCAGGGCAAACTTTGATTTCATGAAAGCTACCGGTATCACCCGACTCCTATAAACACTGAAAATTTCACTCCTGCTTCAACCAGGGGCGGATCCGCGGGGCGGGGGATCATCCCCTGACACGAACGAAAGTAACTTTATTCACCGTGATTTTGCACAATTTGGAAAATAACATTCGCGATTGAAGGCCATTTTGTCGTTCGTTGTTTTGTCACTGCAGTGTTGTGAAGTATACTTCATCTCTCTTACAGTAGCGAAGTCATTATGAGACATGACTACCAAATACTACTGAAGTCNCCCCCCCACCTAACCTTCCTGAGTGGATCCGCTCCTGGCTCCAGCATTTATTCAGAACTCCGACTCGGTGAGCACCTCTGCCAACTAGATGATTCCAGAACTATCTTTATGATTAAACAGTTCACGGAATTTTCTGCTAAAACTTTGCACGTGCATTTACGTACATGAAAGACTTTANATTTCGTTCCTATGTAGGCGGTCTATTGTTTGACATATTGTTCAGAGAATTCGGAGGTCCGCAAAGAACAAATGTGACTTGGGGAACNGCGAGATTGAAAAGTTTTAAAAACGTTGTTCTGGACAGATTCAAACGAGCNTTTAACGTCAACAAGGGTGGCAACCATAGGTAAGAANGCCGGATGCNAACTATAAGAATGAGTTGTCACTACAAAAGAGCACTAACACCACGTGACGACGCACCACTGCCAAAGGTTGAAATTCTGAACCTTAGTTGTCAGATTTTAGGCCGAAAACATTGAATGTGATGTTAAGCGTTGCCTTAGCGATGTTTCGCATACAGAACGAAGTAAGGTTACAAATGTAAAGTCCCAATATGTTCGTATTGTAGTTGTGCATGAGTTAATGCCAGAAATGGATGCGGAAATTTGTTGATAAACCTACGTCCCAATTTTCGGAAGATGAAACCGCTTATTGGGCAGCTGAGTTTGTCATTTACAATCAGTTCCTCGCTTGGCAAAAAAAGCATCCAGAAAACAAATGGCACTTACGGTCAACGAAAACACTAGAATTCGAAATTGTGGTTTTGGTAATTGTCGCACAACAGCGAATATTCGTGGGAATAGGGGGTAAAATGTCCGACCCTTAGCTTCCAAACTTTTCCCACCTTTCCAAAATTTCCGACTCCGGCTTCATGACATAATGTCAATGAAGTTTGGCTGTCAACACTTTTGTAGCAACTAGCAATCAATGGAAACCATGGTACACAGCATGAATTCTGTTTCAATAAACGTTTAAAAAGAAATTGTACCATTTCAACAGGGATGAGTTGGGATTCCTAACTTAAAAGTCCGATGTAAAAAATGATTCAACTGGACTTCCAAAGTCGGAGAAAAAAATCCGACCCCGATTCCACCGAAAACCTCCCACTTCTTGCGACTCCGCAACCCTGCGTAGCAAGCGAACAAAACAGTGAAATTAAATGCCGGTGAAGTCGCTTCCGTGCGAACAATATTGAATTAACCTATAAACAGAAATCGTGATTTCTTGATTTGATTTCTTTGTGGAGTTCTTGCGTGTTTCGGTTGTTGTTACTAATTTCTGTAGATTTTGTTGGCAGTTCAAACCATGGCTGTGGAGTCGGAACTCAGATCTCAGGGTCCGGGTTTAGGCACCTAATGTTTTGTCGCTCCGGCTCCAACATTGAAACGTTTTTGGCTCTGGCTGATGATATGGTCCATTGATGAAAACTGAAAACCATTGTATTATTTGTACAACTCGCAAACTAGGGCTGTGGAACCGGAACCCAAATTTCAGGCTCCGGACCTAGGATCTATAGGTTTTCCATTGCATGCTATCCAAAATTGCTTTGGTTCGGGCTCCACAGCCCTGGTTGATGGTACTGATGTGTTCGTACTTGTTTATAGCTGGCCATGAACATTATAATTGTGCAGCGGGATGCCAAGATATTTCTTTACGGGCAAGGAGCAGACGAAAATTGTATGAAAAGATAATAGTTTTCAGTTGATGAGGAAACGCGTCGAGTTACACCTAAGTTATACACTTGTAATTGCAGACGAAGACTTTTCTCAAGTTTTCAAGGACGCACCAGACGTGAACTGGTGACAATTGTATGGTGCGCCGCAGCTCCATTAGAGTGGATTGAACAACTCTCTTGGAAATGTTAACTCAAAAATCTTCAAGTCCAATCGAGTCGGCCCAGTTTGATCATCTGCCAATTATTTGCAGCTCGTCAGGTGATGACGACGAATATTTAGTTTTTTACTGAGGAGATGTCACAAGGAATGTAATCAGGAAGCGAAAGGTCTACTGTGACGGAAATAACTGTATCGTAGTGTCGACAATCCATTTTTTGGAAACGCCGAAGACGTATTTCAAATGCAATCAGCTTTTTGATATTGTCTATAAATAAAGAAAAATAAATAATTTATATGTACGACACCCACAACGCACATCTGCCGTGCATTACAACAAAAGATTAGGAACGTCGATGTGCACCATTATTTCCAGGCTTGATACTGATATCACATCGAACTTACTCAGCTTGTTTCCCAAAATCGAAACCGTCAGTTCAGTGATGACCTTTCTGTCTCGAATCAAATGCAAGCTGGATCTCGGCACGTGTTCTGTTTTCTGTTTCTTGCTCGGCTGTCCATCCTCATCATCTGCTTGTCGCTTCAAAGCAACAGCAGAATTTTCTGCTGCATTGCTGTCCGAGCTTTCGCCATGGGCGAAGGATGGTGACGTCAGACGACTGTGGTCATCAGAACTGGTTGGAGTCTCAAACACGTCAGCGATCTCTGAAGAAACGTCAATGATGTCGACGCTTTCTTCGGTCAGATACTGCCAGTTGGGCGCGAATGGGAACGGAATTCCCAAAACAGAGTAATTTACTCGTTTCGCCGGAGGTTTCCTAATACAAATATCACGACTGCGTCACGCAAATGCGAACAAATAATGGAAATAAAGAAAACGTTAGCAATGCAAAATGCACGTTGTTCTGTGATTAAAATTACTTTAAAATCTTTCACAATTTCAGTAACTTTAAATAAGTAAAAGTCAAAAGCACGCATATTTTCGAGTGAAGTGATGAAGCTAATTGAATCTTAAAAGTGACGGAGGAAATGGACTGGTTTTGAAGGCAGTTGTATGAATAGTAAATAAATTTTGCATTTTGCAAAGAACTTCCGCATAAATCAAACTAATTCAATTGTTCTTTGCAAGCGCAGCCCTATAATTCTGCACATGCAGCATAGTTTACTGGCACAGGGTGGCAATGAAATATAAAGCAGATAACCGATAATGCTTTTGATGATTGGCGTTTTCTTCTGCTTTCCACCATCTCCTTCCGCTCTCAGTGTCGGGAAAATCCCTTGGGAAATGCGCCAGCTTACATTCCTTTCAAAAAGATATAAAGTAACGCACAGACCTTATTTAACATTTTTGTTTTCAGTAAAATCACGCACCAGCTATGACAAATTTGCTCCTCGATAGGAACAGAATGGCTTCATGATATATTCAATTATTCTCGATATTATCACAAAGCATCACCGCAGAAATTTACGCATAAAAAATAATTAACGCCGTTATTTAAATGCAAGCTTTTACTTTCAGTGATGTTATGAAGCATTTACTCTCGAGCCAGGGCAATAAACTTTAAAGCATGAAACATGGCTACGGGTTATTCCATCATAATTCAACAAATATTTTGTAACAAATAATTCCAGACAGTCACTATACAGATATGTTATTCTCTGCAAATTAAAATAAAAATATTTGAATTTAATCGAGCAGTTTCCAAGATATGTGTTTAAATTTGACTCACCACCAGGGGCGTAGAGTGCACCTGAAATTAAATGCTATTTCTTCTGATCCGCTGATGCTAGAGATGTGATCAAAGGGTCAATTCCACCATTTCAGGACACGCGGATTTCAAATATGACATGAATTTTAGTCTGGTATTATCAGAAAAAATTATAACCACTTCTACAAAAATTTAGTCGACATAGAAACATGTCCAAAAACCAATGTCGGAAATGGTTTGTAAATCTNAAACAGGTTTTTTTGTTAAAACACCTTGGGCTCCTCATTGTATTGTGGGTTTTCAGCCGATCAGCTCCGGCTTTTATTGTCATTGTCGCATCGTTNGGCCAACATGCTGTAAAGTTGGCGATGCAGGCCCAAATCACTCAGTTTTTGCTTGATTTAACTCAAATTCTCAGGTAAGATGCATTGCCACGAGAACGTTTGTGCAAAATTCGGTTGCAAACGACCATTCACAAGAAAAGTTATTGCGTCTCATAAACCAACTTACTTGAACCGAACTAAACCGCGATAGCGCGTTGCTAGTGACGCGAAGCGCTGAGCTGTGACTAGCAGCACGGTCGCTCAATTAAAAAATTAATAACTCAAAAGGTGGTCACTGGAAAGCGTTCAAATTTTCAGGAAAGATGCATAACAACAAGAACATTCTTCTAAATCTTGGTGGCAAAACAATTACTTTTAAAAAAGTTATGATGCACTACACATCAACATCCGGGATACGATTTGGCGTGGTTCGCCACGTGTAGCAAATATTACTCCGAAGCGCTGTGAACAGAGTCCGGTTGTTCGATTCATAAATTAATAACTCGGAAAGGTCTTGATGGATTGAGCTCAAATTTTCAGGAAAGACGCATACATGCCAGAGGAACATTCGTGTAAATTATAAGCGCAAAAAAACTAGTTTTTAAAGAGTTATGGTACTTTATATAACAACTTTTAAACCCTGCTGAATAAAATAAACTTTTGTGGCCTTCGCGGTACCATAGTTACTTACGACACGATTGCATGGAACTAAGGTTTTCGTTATATTTACTTCAAAATTTTAGGACTGATACGCATAGGTATAAAGGCCATTTGTGGAAATTTCGTTACAAAAACACGACTACAATAAATGTTATCCTGCTATACAACAACTGTCAGGGCCGAAGTGTTATGCAAAAAGTGCTGTAGGCTAGGCCTAGCAAAATGTTGCCAATACCAAACCGCATAACTAAAAGTGTTTGCTCATAAATCTTGAAATTTTCAGGGGTTGTGCGGGTGGGCATGGAGAACATTACTGTATGTTTCAGCAACATTTTGTTAGGCCTGGCCAACACCTATCTCGGAAACCGTTGGATGAAATTCAACTTTTTTAGTTTGCTTAGATTTTTACAGAAAATAACATATCTGAAAATAGCGAAAATCTGAGAGTATGGGTTACATTTATTTATTGAATTATAATGGAATACCCTTATGGAAAACTTGCATTAACTGAGCTCACATAATTCTCATCAAAATTTACATTTTGCAAAGACACAATATTGCCACGATCGTCATCTTCCTAACAAGACAGACCTGTATTTTCTCAATACCACCGTACACACAGTTCGATTTGCAGGTAGACCTGATTTATAACTATTGTTTTGCAAAAAAGCTCACCATTGCTGTGTGTTCCCGCTCTCTAAGTCCACCCGCTCTTGCTCGGTGATATACCAAGGGAACCCAGAAAGCGGTGGCCCATTTGGCAGGAAGAATTATGTCCCACCCGGAACGGAAACCATCGCGAGGTCCGCTGTGAACGGAACGCTGGTCCGGAAGATCCGCTGCGCGACTCGTGTCACCTTCCTCGTGGAATTCTCGATCTGCTCAGAACGGAAACAAACGACCACCGTAGTAGTTCAGAGTTTCCTTTAATCAAAAAACTTCTTATTTTTGTGAACGTGTCTTTCTGATCTTGTTATACAGGAGCAATGAACAACTTTTCGTTAGCGAACCGTGAACTTGTCTAATTGCAACAACAGGAAGAGCGTAATCATTGAACAGTTCGTGAACGTAACTCAACCAAGCAGANATCGGTGTATGGGACAGTTCCCCAGAAAGCAGCTTAGAAANCGAGTTGTTCNCATCACTGCTGACATCACCGCACGCGGCCAAATGAAAAATTTAACGAAACTGAAACCTGCGCGAAGCGACTGAAATCCGGTTCTTCGCACGAGCAGCACAGGTATCGGATGGGCGAGTGAGTTCAGATGAGCCGAGCGCTCCTCTTCGTCCTCAAACATAGCTTGACACTTGCGCGTGCTCACCTCATGGTCGGGCAGTCGGTAATCCCCGACCTGCGCAAAAGCGGTCAAACATGACTTTCTATCTTGGTTAGATTTTGCTCCACAAATGGCTCCTTATTGAATTTCAAGAGTGCCTTGGCATGTACAGTTATACAGCATGATAAACCTGTTGAGGCAGAACAAGCACACCGATAAAAACGAGGATTATTCGGGAACACATGTTTATGCACGGAGCGGGCCCGGCAACGAAACAGGCTAAGCAAAGAACATAACACACACCTGCTTCCGGACTGAAGAAGACCAGATAGGTGATTGATAACTTTGCAAATCAGAGTGGGTGATGGTTTCGCCGACATCACATATTGCAGCTGTCGCGGAATAAAGCAACTTGAAGTTTCCAAGAAGTAAAAATAAACAAATCGATACAGCAATAGTGGAAAATCGTGAGCAACGTTTGCATGTGATCGCTTGTTACTAGCGCGAAAGGAGCTCGCAGCGGGATTCGAACCCACGCTTCCGACAAGTTCCGTCGGTATGCTGACCGCTACACCATGCGAGCGTCAAAAACGTGAACGCGACTGGGCACCAGCAACTCCGAACCTTCCGTGCTTTTAAACGACGGCGACGTTTTCTGGAGCGGCAGCGTAAGCCGTGGGTCGTTGACAATTACAGGGAGAATCGCTCCGTTGAGCAACTTAACCGTAAGTGTTTTTTGCTGAAAGTACTCCAGATGGCTGTCTGCAAACAAAGATCGAGTGAAGTGAATCCTCAAATCCTTTCCAGTAAATCTGCAGCTGCAAGAGTTCGGTGCATAGCGAAAAAGTCGCGGAAGCAGAAACTTCAGGCCAGTCAAAGCGGGAAAAAGCTTTGAAGAAATTGGTAAAAAGGGTGAAAAATTGGTATATGCCCTCCCCTCAGCAACCTTGATAACATACCAAAAGTCCATGTGTATCCTCCGGGAGCTTTCACCGCTATAACGTCATTGCTTATACGAATTTTGAGAAATGGCCTCATAGGGTTATGTAATTTATTTTATTATTTTTAATAAACGGCCATACAATACATTGAAATATTGATGAAAACATAAATAAACAGAAAGGTATGAGAACATGTTGTTATGACCTCGTTGTGACGTCATAGTATTTCATCATGTTGAATTACCT
>JGI24159J19872_10008691_pt1 | contig 13305 bp, 13 predicted proteins | sample Ectturendosymbi4_FD_19872 | JGI IMG/M metagenome (IMG submission 19872) | reverse complement strand
AGCAGTCGCGACTTTACTCGATAGGAAAACATATGTAATGGTAACATTTTAGTATTATTAGAAATGCAACCCCATGCAACAGGACCAATATATTGCAAAAACAGAAGACAGCTGGGATAAATACAAAGGTTCCGCTTAACTTTCCAAGCTTAATATATTTGTGTCGTTGGAAAATTGGGTCTGCCGCACTTTTGACATTGGTTGTCAGACTAACCGCACAAGTTACGGAAGTAGAAGTACTGTTACTTCCGGAAAAGTCCACCACAGTGCAAGTCCTCCTATTTAAAACCTACTTTAGTAAGAAGTATAAAGTGGATGTATTTTAAATTACTTGGGTGGTTTCAAAAGTAGTCATCAATTGAACACCCCTGCCTAAAACTGGGCCGAAAAGAAAGATCTTGTTCCCATTCTCTTTCCCACAAGTTGCCATACCAACCTCAGCCGCAGTCTATAAAATTTGAAAACTGAAACAAAATTGTCTTTAACCGTCTCTAATGCCCGCCAACGTTACTCACATTGCAACTAGAACATGAAAACAAATTTTTTAATCACGCAAATAGCAATACTACTGAAGTATGTTACTTTCGCCTAAGAGCTACTCGAATATAATTGGAGTTATTCATCAATAAAACCACTGAAGTAACGAAAAAGTAGTAATCTACTGAAGTAGAATAAATAGAAACACTTCGGTAGATACAACGATTGACTTTAGGTCAAAAACAACTTCAGCAACTACAGTAGTTTCATAAATCCAATGAATTTTCATGTTACACATATTTGGCCGTTTCGGAGAAAACTGTTATGGTAGAAAACTTGACGCCTGTTGGCAGAGCTTCTCGCACATGTTTGTTAGAACCAACAATTTGAAGTTTGGATGCAACCTAGATTTCGTATACGCGCTCTCATCAGTCACTGAAGGCTGCGCCATATGGAACATTTTGCTTTCTTGGGAAAAGGAGAAAGCTGTTGGGGTAGAGTGCTCGATGCTTATTGACATCATTTCCTAGCTGCGACAGTCGTTGCATGGTTGATTTCGCTCTTTAAGTTTCTTTGGGTAAAGTTCGACTTGACTGTGTCGCATTTCCGAACTGGCAAATGTAAGCAAGCTTACATGTTGCTGTGCACCGCACCTACCTGTTGTCAAGGATTTCGCTTCTTTTGTTTAAAATTTTGCGTGGTTCGGTTAGAAATATCTGTCTTTTTTCTACAAAGCACAGATGGGACTTTCACGAACCACGCCTGTTCTTTTGAGCGTTTTCTCAGAAATTGGCCGTTTAACACTGTAGCCAAATTTTGCCCTTGTTTATCTCCCAAATCGTGAACCTCTCGCCGGGTACTTGTAGTGTTTGTCACTGAGACTGCGCGTTGCTCATGTATCTGTTGTCCTAAAGTCTTGACAGCGACACGTTGGTAAATTCCAGTTAAGTGTACGAGAGTGACAACAAACCAATATTTCGTACTGTACGTTACGACTGCTACTTTGCATAAATAAGTCAAATGTCGCATTTTTTAAGATGTTGCAAAGTTCCCTTCAATCGAAACCTAAAACATCACTAGTTACTTTACTAAACCTCTTTACAGCGCCTAATTAAGTGGTGTTCAGCGTGCAACGTTTGAGAGGCCAGGCGCGCTCACACTGATTGACACACGTTGTCCCCCAAAACATGCCGTTTCTTCCTCACAACATGTAAACAAAGAAACAAGGCTTTCAAAAGTGCAGAGCCTCGGAAAATTTGCAACAATCCACAACTCGAGGGGAATTTCAAAATGTATTGCAAGCAAAATGCATTGCAATCACTCATCGTTATTGTCAACAGCAAAGGAGATCGAGTAGCTGGCCAATGTAGAAACAATGTCGGACAAACCCTGCACAATAGTTGGCTCGTCTGCTTACGTCTCTTAGTCGCTCAGGCCGAGCCGGCCAAACTCGCCGCGGCCAAGCGCGTAAACTTTTCCTACGACATGAATCACCGAAGGCAATTGACGTTAAGGGAAACACACGAATAGAACGACGAAGTAAGAGCCGACCGCACGCGGTGATGGCAAGCTTACCGTGGGTGTCCAGCAATAGCGTGTGGTGTGGACCGCCAACGATATGCTTCCATGAGCGATAGGATAACGCGGGGACTTCTTCGGGAAGATAGCGGTTTTCGTGGTCAGGGAATCCTGTAGAAGCGACAAGCAAGTGTTTATCGAAACTTTCGCGTCTTTTAACCGTGTAATAAGTGCATGTCCACCAAATGGTGATCCTCCACACACTGCGCACTGTTAAAAGAATTCCAGTCTTTCTTAAAAGTAATGCTTGTTTCCATCCGTGCGCTGAGCGAACAGCCACACAACATTTTGCACGAATCAGTGTCACGAAATCCGCAGTCATGCGATTTTTCGTTTTTCTTTAAAACTGCAGTGCAGACCAGCGACGCAGGACCAATCTACAAAACTGAGGACCGCCACAGGCGCACTATGATTTCAACATAACACGATTAAACTTCCTTGGTGCATTCATCTCCGCATCTCACTTTTACTCCCTATGACAATCCATTCACGACACTGCTCCGTTTTTGCTCGTTGTTTACATTCAGTTAAAAATTAACAACAATGAACATCGCACTAACAGCCTTTTGTCAACATTTTATCCGTGATTTTGGCTATTTCTGACCCCACACTAATTTTCAATTTCTGAAAATATGGTGAAATGAAAACGATCTGTTGTCCGTCAAAAGTTTCGATATAATAGTGAGACTGCGGATTAGACAGGTCGAGCACAAACAGTGTTTTAGACTTACTACAGATCGGTAAAAATCGGGTAGTAAGATCACTGAGCAGGTGGTAGTTTGATTGGGAACGGTAAGGACGAACATTACCTTTGATTTGATATAGCTGTATTGTATAACATCGTCACTCACGCACGCAACGCACTAGACTTAAGCAAGCAAAATGCATTGCAAATTAAGCATGCATCGCAGTCACAAGGAAGACATTAGCACATGAAAGAACACGAGGATATACGTAGCGGTAGTAGTAAGTATGCGCTTGATGGCGCTAATACATTTACTTTGATGAAACACAAATATAAAGGGCATACGCGTGAATGACGCCATTATGATTATTGTAATGTAATGCTGCGATGACTTCCAAGTACATCGATTTATAAGATGAATGGGGAGTGGGAGGCTGCGAAGTACCAGGGGTCATGTAGGCTGCAGACTTCCCTAGGACGAAACTGCTCGTAGTGTAAAGTGAACAGTTTATAGCAGTCAGTAATAGTATGTTGCTCTGAGTATAAGGCTTATGCGCAATGTGGTTGTATGGTTTGTGGAAGCAAAATGCGTTGTAGTTGTAGGCAATGTCATTCCACAAGAAGAAATCGATTTAACGGTGTCACAAAGTGGCAAGTAAGTTTTACAGTGAAAATAACAGGTTAACACCAACACTAGTGAGACGACATTTTGAATGTTCACCTGAGGGTGAAACACCTGACGTTGTTTAGTCATGCGTAACCGGAGTTTACTTTCAATTTAGCATTTATATAACCAGAAAAACACTAAAAACATCAAATGATATCCAAGTCAGTTAGGTCAAAGAGAACTGCAAGAAAGACACTTCTATCAACCCCTTCACAATTTATCGTTTGAACAAAGTACGCGGAAATATGGCCAAAAAGTTGAAAGTTGCACGGTGAGTGCCTTTGCGACTTTTCAGGTTCAGCTTCTGTCGAGAATCAGCAGCATGTTTAAAATCCATGCATGCTATTAGTTTTGCGTGAAGACAAAGTTCTCACATTCCAAACAGGCTTTGCATCGAGGTGTACGAATAGCAGATTATTGCATAGTCCTGCAGCATCACCAGAACGCGCTCAGCTTTGGTCAAAAAACAACGATGAACCATTATCTTGAAATGAAGCTGCGTTTTCAATGCATTGGACCGATGTTGGCAAATACTGCTCTATTATCAGATTTGTGCCACAATCATTTTGGGCACAACTGATGTCACTAGTTCCACATTTGAAGGCGTCCTACTCAGCAATGAGGGGAACAACGAGCCAGATAAATGGGATTTCAAAGATCATTTGAACCCATTCATTCTCATACCCTGGGTTCCTACGCAATTTTAAATAACTTTTCCGATTGACATACCCAGGTCGAATACAGGCAGTATAATAGTTAACAAGATGAAGTAAATTGATCAATCTTATCGAAAATATCAGAATGCAATATTATCAGAATGCATCTCTAAAGTACAAGAATGGAAAATTATTTTCTTTTTCCATATCAGCAGAACAAAAAACGTTATTCCAGACTTCAAGACTCCGTAGGAACCCTGCATACCGTCAGTCACAAAAGAGTTACGTTTGGTGAAGGAACATACTTCCATGCGACCGATGTCTTTCTAGTTGTCAAAACACTTAAGGCTGGGAAGGAAGTAGGTTGTGATGAATCCCTATCCAAACTGCTTAAAGCCCGTAATAAAGCAATTTTGGCTAATCTCGTGTGTATCAAATGGCCTGGCGTTCTAGCAGCTGACCGAAGGATTGGCAAACTGGGTTGATCACTCCAATACACAAGAGGGGAGACAGGAGGGAATGCACTAACCACCATTTCCTTCCTAAGCTGACCTCGTATGTCAAAGGCCTTGAAAAAAAAACGCGAGGAAAATGGACGACCTAAACTGGAGGATACCCATTGCAGTTTTCTTGGCCGCAGTAATACCGACCAAATTTTCACTCTTCGGCGAATTTTCTAGAAATCTTGAGAGATAGTTACGCTTGTTTTACCGACCTCCAAAACTCATACGATAGGGTCGCTACGAGTAAACTTCGGGGAGTTCCACGGGAGTGCGGTCTTCGCGGCCGCCTCTTACTGTCCGTCAAGTCGTTCAAAACTTTTTGGCGGTGTGAGTCCACAAAGGTGGGTGCTATCACTACACGTCATAGTTTATAATATGATCCGCTGGATAGATAGATATAGCTGAGTCGACAAAGGTGTTGCTTTTAGAAGTCGCAAGATAAGCTATTTGCTCTTAGCGGTCGACTTGGTGCCTGTTGCATCTTCCCAATAGGTTCTGCTACAGTCCTGGCTTAAATTAGTTTACTGCTGCGTGCGATCAAGCGGAAATGAAATAAGCTCTAAAAGGACCGAGGTATTATGCCTCTCCAGCAATCCAAGCAAGTGTACGATTCAAGTAAGCGGCAATACACTACATCGGGTCTGGTTTTTTTTTCTGTCATTTTTCGGCCATAGACCGAAATGCTTTTGAAATGACCGAAAAAAATTAAGTCATTTCGGTCAGAATGTCTGAAAATATTGGCTAATGAACACTGTTACAGTGAATTCTAATACAACTGCGAGACAAATGACCGAAATGTCTCAGCGAAAATAAAGCCCAGCGTCGGGTGGAGAAGTTGCGGTACCTTGGGGTGGTATTTGTGAATGACGTAAATCAGAATACGGAGGTTGATGCACGGACTGGTAAAAACAAACGCATTTCTGCATGAGCTTTATCACTGTGTGGTCACAAAACGGGAGCTTTTCAACACCGCAAAGCTGTCAGTTTTCAAATCGGTCTTTGCTCCGATGCTCACCTACGGTCATGAATCTTGGGTAAGGACTAAAAGAGTGCTGTTCCAAATACAAGCGGCAGAGATGGGATGTTTGCGAAGAGTTCACGGTGTCGGTCACTTCGTGACAAAGTGCGCAGGTGTGAAATTTGTAAAGCCTTGAATGTCCAGCCAGATCCCAGCTACACTGGTTTGACCACGTGACCAGAATGCACCACGATTGGCGAGGCGACTTCTATAGGCTATACCAGGTTTTTTAAGGAAAATGTTAGGTACCCGATATGGATCTTTAGGGGCCCGATTTCTCTGATTCCAGGGACCCCATTCGGGTCCCTAAAACACCTTAAAAAACCTGGCTATCCCAAGCAGAGTTGTAAGTCGTTCGTGCTTAAGTTTGTCAAAGTGTTAGGGCCCATTTCGGTCCTGCATATGAAGTTTTTTCTCAACGACAGAGACATTTGTCGGCAGTTACTGTTGAACCAATCGAGTTGAATAATTCTTCAATAAAAAAATTATTAGTTACGAATTATTCAGTCAAAATTAGTTAGCCACGCCGCACAATCACCCGCAGTTGCGCATATCTTGACTCACTCGGTAAATTTTGCTTTCGGGCCCAAATTGGGCTTCAAAATTATGTCGGTTTACAAATCTGCGCCCAAGGGAAAACGACCCAGACGTCGTTTAAGGACAAGGCGGTGCGATTACATCTCCGACTTTGCTTGGTCCTCTTTTGTGTGGAGCCAGCAGAACGATCAGAGGTTGTTGAAAACCGTGAGGTATTTCGAGACCTCTTAGGGCTGCTGCTCCCACGAACCGCTCCCCCCGAGAAGTGAGCGTGAGAAATGTTGTTAAGAATTCCAAACAGCTGAACGTATCCCAAGCGTTTCAAGCAGAAGGCCCTTGTTGAAACAAACAATGGTTTTATGTGATTCGCAATAATTTGATTGATTTTCACCAATAGCGGTTCGCACGCAACGAGAGCTAACTCCTTCTGTTGCACTTGTGGTGGAGATCAAAACCATATTTTATCGCACAGCCGCGTAAAGAAAATGCCATGACTTTTCAGTTCACTAAGTCCACATTCCCACTTTGGAGGCTACACACACATGAAGTTTGCATTTCATACAGTGTCCAGGGTAAGCTAGTTTGGCATGGACATACCACTTAATTTGAAAGATAAAATAGGTAAGTCAAAAATGATAAAACCTAATAAAAATAACTAACTTACCAAGCTGATTAAAATTGTTTAAACCGAAGCCATACACAGATCCAGTGTCAGTGAGCAGCCAAGTTGAATATGAACCGCAAAACGCACGAATCACTTTCGAATTTCGACCTTTATTTCGTGGAACGTAAACCCTCCTCGGGCTAAGCAACATGTTCGTAACGGCTGCAAATACAAAATCAGTTCATCCAGAAAAGCGTGAGTTCCGTTTAATTAATTAAAAAAGCATTAATTTCCACTCGATCTCACATTTGACGATCCACGCAATGCATACGAAGGTCATTAGCAGTGTGATGTATACGAAAGAAACAAAATAATATTTTAGGCAGTACCAGGGTTGTGGAGTCGGTTTTTTGGGTGGAGTCGGATTCCTAATAACACTGGGAGTCGGATTCCTAACAACACTGGGAATCGGGAGTAGGATTTTTTGTCCGACTCCAGAAGGTCAATTGGGTCGTTTTTGCATCACACTCATAAATTAGGAATTCCTGTTGAAATGGTACAATTTCTTTTCAAACTTTTGTTGAAACAGATTTCTTGCTGTGCACCACGATTTCCATTGATTTTAACAGTCAAATTTCATTCCCTTTATGTTAAGAAGTCAGAAATTTGGAAAGGTCGGAGTCGGAAATTTTGGAAAGATGGAGTTAGAAATTTTGAAAGGTTAGAGTCGCATATTTTACCTCCGATTCCGCAACCCTGGGCAGTAACACATTACATTAAACCAGGGGTCTCCAAATTTACGTGACCCTGCAGACAGATGGTCACGTAAGCTATAAACCAACGGTTTGGGGGCCGGATATCTTACGTGATGTAATTGTTTCGGGATATGTTACATTCTACCAAATCCAGAAGTTTTACGTAAATATATTGCTTTTTTATTATTGACAAAACGGCTTCGCGGGCCGTATTTGGAGATCCCTGTATTAAACGGTACACCATTCATAAACTCAACCTGTATAATCAAAAGAACGTTTGCGACTCTAATGCCTGTGCACGACATAATCCTTAGGTCAGTGGATGTGGTCACGAACTCAGTAACAATAGAGTGCACAAACAGCACTTCACTGCGCAACGCGCAGCAGTCTTCCTAGCACAAATTCCTAAATAACTCTTTACCAACTACAGAAACCACGTATTTACGAAAAGAAAACTTACATTGAATGACCAAATTATGGTTAAAATTCTCTACGGATGGTTTTTTAAATATACTCCGCTTTATTGCACCCGAAGAGACAGACAGGCACTACTATTGCACTTGCGGATTCAAACTCCAATTTTTTTCTAATAGGATGATGTAACAAAGAATAATTGTGATCCTTAACGCAAGTTTCTTCTCTTCTGATATCTGACTCAAATAGCGACCAAGCGGTCGGCAGGAGCAGAATCGTTTATTTCCATGAAACAAGAGTTTTGAAACTCTTTCATGTTTCACGAAAGGTTCCATGGAACTCTTGGATGCACCGAGCGATAAACGTTCGCCTTTTGCCTCAAATCCACTAAGCCTCAAATCTTACAACACTATGCTACGAATAGCTGAAATTCTTTTGATAAACAGTAACTACTTGGCTTATCTTAGTCGCTGTCCACAATAGCTGCCCACGAATGTAATACTAACAACTCAAACTACTTTAACTTGGCTTATCTTAGTCGTCCATACTAGCTGCCCACGATGAAATACTAACAACTCAAACTANTTTAACTTATCTGTGGCTCAGACCTCTCGATCTCTGGCTGCTATTCAATGATGAACGTCGTCCTGAACAAAGGAACAGAACAAAAGGTGAGAAAAAGTTATAAATTAAGGATAGTTACAATCAACACGGAGATCATCTCAGGTTTTCAACACGAAATCTTCAGATTAATAGCCTACTGTTGCAACCTCTCTGTTGGCGTTGCGTTTAATGTGCGATTCACCACGAATGGGATGTGCGCGAAGAATAACACCCATATATATGTGGCACGAACAAGCAATAACAGAGTGATTGCGGCGCATGATCTCTACTATTGCTTGCTGCCATAGTGTGAAGCTTTGCGCACATGCCATTCGGGCTTTCCGATCGCAACAATACCATCATGAGCGATATTATAAATGATTACAACAGCAGCTAAGCAATATTATCGACAAAGGATCTTTCGATGATTCGTTGCTGGTTCTTCGCTAGATTTATTTGGGCAGTTGCAGAAATGGATAGAGGAAATAACCCCAGGAAAAACTACAGTTAAGCAGTTCCTGTTACGCCAAGAAAATCTGCTAAAGCAAATTCAGGTTTAGCACAAACCGACAACCACTTCATCACCCACCTCCTCTCCGCCTGCCGCCACGATCGCTGAAATATCTCGCAACTCGACCCAATTGTCCTTGCTCAGCATTGCCCATTGTATAGACCTTCACAAACAGTCGATTTGATGATAATGTCATGTCGATCAGAAGTTCATAATTTGTTGCGTTGAAGGGCTTAAAACTGCATTAAGGTTTTACACCTCACACTAATCAAGAATAAGTCTGTCTTTTGTTTACGCGAATCAGAGTGCACACACCAGTTGTCATTCACTGCAGGAAATAAAACAAACAAAAAACGCACAAGCAGATAAACTGTTAAAATCGCCATGCAAACACCCANAAGAAGTGTGGTAACCGCTACAAAAAGCTTTTCAGTCAATAAACGTTCTAGTTAGCAACAAACTGATTTGCACTTGCTTTGTGATGAACTGCACGTTTTTCACTAATGTTTCATATACCGGAAAGCTCAATATCTTGAAAACCATGTCGGTTGTACACTTTCTTTCGCTGCGATATTTGGGTCATTTGTCCCATAGTTGTATTAAAACTCACCGCAATAGTATTCACTAGTCTCTATTTTGGGACATTATGATCGAATTGACTTAATATTTTTCGGTCATTTAAAAAAATTTCGGTCTATATAACCGGAAAAAAAATTAGGTTGTACAAAACATGGTCTAAACAACTAGGTTATACAAAACCTGTTAATGGCACAAATATGTTTCAATTCAACAACAAAGCGTCATTGTTTTGACAAAAATTTTCCTGCACGTTGCCAGAAGAAACGTTTTTCAAAATCCTGCGTTTGTGCCTAGAAGTATCGTCTATGCTTTGGATAAAAGCATAATGAGCTTTACTTTAGAAGTTAAAAAGTCAAAGCTAGATGTGAAAAGTGAAAACTATCCGGGAGAGCTTAAAAATTTTAAAGACCCATAATTGCGTGGCACTTTAAAATTACAGATAGAACGATATATCGGTCGATATTTGGGTTTTACCGAAATATCGGTATCGGCCAAAACGGCCGATTTTATCAGCCTCAGTAGGTGTTGACAAAACGCTGTTGTATTTCGCACGCATCCAGGCAACTTGCGCAAGAACGCACAACGAAGCAAGTCAAGACAGTTATCTTGCAAAAACGTTACGGGTGTTTTGGAAAAATTTTCATTTTTGGCAATGGTTAATTGAATGCGGTATTGTACATACTTTAACCTCATTAACTTGATGCTCCGTTTTGTACTTCCTTCTTCCTTTTCATTGTCCACTATCTTTCAACTTTCAAGCATTGTTTTTACTTTTTTGTTCTAAGCACTGTAAGCAGTTCTCTTTCATTCAGTGCTCTTTTCTTATTGCTTTGTTATTTTTAACGTTCTGTTTTTATTTATGAAACTGTGTTTATTTATAGCAGACATTGAATGCTATGCTAACAAGTTATAAAAATCATATCAAAATATTGAAATTGTTGCTATTTGAAAAATTTTAGCTCATAAATCCTGATTTTTGAAGATTTTCAAAAAAACGTAAGGCATAGAATCCATTAAAATTTTGATGATGAAGCAGAAAACAAGATTTAAAAATTTTGGAAATATCGGATATTGGTTATCGATCCATGAATGGTCAATACATCGGTATCGGCCCCAAAAAAGCCATATCGGTCGAACTCAACTTTAAATTACCTACACATCATTCTGTGTCCCAAATACGGGAAGTTAAAATTCTGACCACAGTCGAATAAATGGGTGAACATCTTGGGAACTCCGCATATTTTGCTTGAAACAATTACTAAGACAAGATTTTTCAGAATCAAATACAATAAAAACACCAGTCGCATGCTGCAGGTGCGATGGTTGGTTTTACCTGGACATAACCCCGCTCCCATTTTCCTAAACTGTCAGACGAAAACGTAAGATTTTGAATAAGCTGCGTACCGAAGGTCTACCAACTTACACATCACAAAAAATCAATCACCAAGAAAGAAATAGCCTGATTTTTAAGAATGAAGGAACACTTTTAGGTTTCTTTACCGAGTGAAACACACTATTGCACTTGTAAATGCCATACAGAGAATTCTAAATAGTTGAATTTCTGAGAGAATAGGCAAGGAGTTCGAGAAACCATTCACGAAACATTCGAATTTATGACTGAATAATTTCTTGTATTCCAAACGCAAAGAAACGCCTTATTCAAAAATTTGCGTAATCCGCAATTGAAACCTTAATATCATAACTGAAAATCAGGATCCTCGACGAAAATAAGTTCCCTGAAGAAAATGCCAACACAAAATTCATTGTAATGTTTAAGAACACCAGGAATTGCAAAATAGTAATTGAGACCATACATATTTAACACAACAACACATACTTGGCCGTCTAAAAATACCATGACAATGTGATGAACTCCTGATGCAATGTTCACCACAAGTTGATTCACCGTCGGCACGCGGGTAGGGAATTGACAGTCCGTATACTCCTTCAAAAGACCTAACTTTCCATGGCTGTCCTATAAAAAGAAAATCTGCACGTTGTCAGAGTGACACTTGACTTTTTATCTGCTACCGTGAAGGTTAACAACATGAAAGCAATAACCCAAAATTAGAGCTCGACCGATGTATCGGCATGCCGATATGACGATGTCGCCAATGAATCGTATCGGCATATTTGCTCATAAAAGTGTTACGCTGTTGCTCTGCACGGAGTGTTCGGAAATCCAAGTTGCTACCTTGTCTCTGACCTGACTGATTAACGCAAATTCTCTGTCCTGTCCCTAGGGCACAGAGCCTTCATGCATAATAATCAGACCGTAGTGCACTTGTCCCGACAAAAGGCTCTATGCCGTAACATTTGCTCGCAGGTTTTGGTGCGGTAAGCAGATGATTGTCTGCGAACAAACCAGGTTACGTGTTGTTGTGTTAGTTGAGTGTTTTATCATAGTCTCTCTAGGCCAGGCAGTCTTGCGTTCAGCCAAGTCCTCCCTGGTTCTGCGTACACCAAAAACGTGCCTCCGTCACAGCGAGCAGTGACCCAGGTTTGCGCGGAATTCGATGCTGTGCGGTTCTTCATCGCAGTGAAGTGGTGGTTGTAATGCGTCGCGCATTGTTTTTTACTCACTCGTGACATCTACGCGCAGGCACAGATATCTACACAGGGAGTAGGCCTATTGCAGTAGGCACGACTGATGAAACCATCCTATTGCCTTGCCTCACAAGGCAAAATAGACACTGCTTGTTTCACAATCACAATCTGCTCTTTCATAATTGCAACTTGTGTTATTATTTTTTTGCTTATGTGGACTGAAGAAAAAATGCACTGTAATGCCTTTCAGCTCTAGTTTGAGTAATGCAAAAATATGGGTATCGGCATTGGTTATGGACATGAAAAACATCGGTATCGGTCGAGCTCTACCCAAAATCAAATAACAAAAAAGGAACACTAAACAGCGACAAGCAATGCCCCTAACAACAGACTACAAAAACGATTGACCCAGCTAATAATTATTGTATAAGAAAGACCACTAATGACTGAGAAAACATTAACACCAGGTTAGAGGATGACAACCTACTAAAATTAGATAGAACCTAGAAAAATATCATTAATCTTGCACCCTATATAATAGAGCTAAAATTAGCAGACGTACCCGAAAGCATCCCCAAGCGTACACCTGTCCATTGTCGAGCAATGTTGCAGTATGGCTATCTCCAGCAGTTACTTGGACAACTTTTAACGTCTTAAAAGGGCCCACTGCATAGATATGACACAGACGAGTTACAGAAGTTACCCTAAGTACATTTGATATTAGTATTAACAGATCTCCATCAAAAGCTGCATACGAAACTTTTAAGTTATCATAAAAATTTTAATAGCAGTGCCTGATATCGCATTGCAAATAGAGGTAATCTTTCTTGTTAACGAATTTTTACAGGCGGTTAGTAGTACCTTCAAACGCGATTCCGTGGATATAATAGAAGCATAATACATTGGACCGCGCGGCTATTTTCGTATTGAATGCTGCATTGCTGGTAAGTCACTGACAGCATTGCGTGTGAACCAGAGGTGGCCGGAGTCATTTTTTCAGACTCCGACTCCGCTCCTGTGCCAAAATTTTTGAATCCGGATGTGGAAATTTTTTTAATTTGGGAATCCGGCTCCCGGCGATCCAACAGAAATTTACCCATGTTTTTTCTTAAGAAATGATCACACAGACTCCTGCTACTGCCGAAATTGAAGTGACTCCGATCCGGGTCAG
>JGI24159J19872_10008688_pt1 | contig 13307 bp, 8 predicted proteins | sample Ectturendosymbi4_FD_19872 | JGI IMG/M metagenome (IMG submission 19872) | reverse complement strand
GTCTGGCTTTCTGCGACTGGAAAAGCCAACTGGGTCTGGACCCGGGAACTGGGTCTGGACCCGGGAACTGGGTCTGGACCCGGGATTTTCAACCTTTTCTGCTCGGGGCCAATTCACCTGGGAACGATATTGATGTTGGTCCAAAACTTATAATCTGGTAGATTTAACATCTCTATATAAAACATTTCTGTAACTTTAACTTACATTAGCTGCTGTGCTATAACAATTGCAATGCCATGCCACAGCAATTCCCGTAAATACAGCTTCAGCTCGCATTGCTGAGTAGGAGCTATGTCACAAACGTAACATTCAGGTCAAATTTTTTTGCTATTTGTTTATCTTATTTGATGGTACGTCATGGCCTACAGGTTGAAATCCACTGGCGCAGTTGAACGTGCACAAGGACTAGGAGGTCTACGGAATGATGTGGGAGGCCCTGGTGGACGAGGATGTAAAAGACCTTTGCAGACGTGTCGTCCTTGTTCCGAGAGCAACCCGCATGCACAGCAAAGGTGGAGTAGCAGCTGTAGCTTCATCCCCTCCTCCGGTATGTGGACGGAAATGACTCAGCAGGGAGAATGATGGCAAAAAAATTAACCCTCTGGTGGAGGGTTAATTTTTTGGTCTGGCCGCCGAACAACAAATTTTTGAAAAATATTGAGTGTATGCCAAAGATGTCTATGCATGTTCAGTCGACCTGGAGAAAGCCTACGACCGGGTCCATCTAGAAAAGTTTGGGGCGTGCTGCGCAAGTACGATGTAGACGGCTGCCTGTTATTGCCATTAGGTCATTGTATTCTTGCTCTAAAGTTTGTGGCTTTGTTGGCGGAATTAGATCACAACCGTTTACCGTTGGGTGCTGGACTCCGATAAGGATGCGGCTGTCACCACTCCTCTTCGTAGCCCGTATGAATTGGCTCGAGAGTCACAATCGAGTCGGCGAGAGTCATTGTTAAAAGCTGCACGATCAACCGTTTGCTGTTTGCAGACGATTTGCTACTGCTAGCAACTTCTGAAAGGGGTCTTCAACATACGCTTGGTCGGTTTTCAGCTGTGTGCGACCAATAGGGAATCAAAAGTAGCACTAAAATACCGAGATATAATGCCTCTCCAGAAACCAATGCCAGCGTACGCTGCAATTAAGCGGCAGTACGTTGCAGCAGGTGGAGAATAAGTACCTTGGGGTGATATTCACGAGTGACGGACAGCAGAAGAGGAAGATTGATGGACGGATTGGTAAAGCAAATGCCTTATCGCGGTAAAGGAAATGTTTTATCGTGCACTTTATCGTTTCGTGGCAACAAAACGGGAGTTTAACTATCGCAAAGCTGTCAGTTTTTAAACCGATCTTTGTTTCGATCTTTACATTTGGTCATGAATCTTGTGTAATGACTGAAAGAGTGCTACCTCAAGTACACGTGGAGGGGTGGGATTTTAGCGAAGAGTTCACGGCGTGACACTTCGCGATAAAGTGCGCAGCTGTGAAATTCGCAAAACCCTAAATGCCGCGCCTCTTCTCCAAACAGAGATCTCAGTTACGGTGGTCCGGTCATGTCACCTGAATTGGAAATGTTTTACAAGCCTGCTGACTGCACCCACGCGAAAGCGACCCGGATGTCGATCGAGGAACAGCTGTCTACATTTCCGACCTGGGTTACTCCCGTCTCGGTGTGGAACCAGCATTACAAGCAGAGATTGCTGTTGATCGTGAGGCATTTCGAGTTCTTTTGCATCTGCTGCCTCTGCGACCCTCCCCAGAGGAAAAGCGGGTGTGACATCGTGCGCTTTATCGTTTCGTGGTAACGAAACGGGAGTTCAACCATCGCAAAGCTGTCAGTTTTTACACTGACATGTTTTCAAATCGCTGGGTGTCATGTTTTCAAATCGCTTAAAAAAAGTTTTGCAAAATGCTACAAATCGATGTGACATTGTCGTGAGACACAGAAATGTTTCAATGCGCCACGGACGCACGCCAAAGCACCATTGTTGAACACCGAACCACACCAACTTACACACGGCGAAGTTGAATAACTGTCGTGTATTTTGTGGCTAAGCTGTGCTGGACGTGCCACAAATCGAAATGCATGAAATCACAGAACAGTGAAAAGGCGTTCGCATTGTTTCTTCAGGTGCAGCTTCAACAGTAGGAGATTTGCTGCGTTCACGCCAAATTGAACTTTGAGCCAAATAAAGTTAGCATCACGTGAGCCAAACAAAAGCAAATCGACTTGGAACGAGTAAAACGTGTCTGTCACCATCTGTTCGCGGCAGCAGAATCACACAACGCATTGACAGTCGCAAGGTCAAGCGTCTCTCGACCGGAGCAGAAACGCGTGAGACCGGTTTACAGTGAAGACGGCAAGAGCTTTTTCCCTTTCATGTATTATGACGCGTTGCTTGCTAACAGAATTGCGTTGGAAGATGAGCGGGGATTTCCCGATTTCGTCCGCGCAGATTTACGACGAACTGAACAATCACGGCTGTTCAAGGCAGATTGTAGCATTCAGTGACGCTTGCAAAAAAACGGACACAGCGCCCTTTTTCCTATGCAGGTCCAGTTCGAACTCTCTACGTATGAGGATTAGGCGTCGGATGTAATTATAGACAGACATTTGCGTTGCAGGGAACTGCATCGAAGTCTGACTGAAGGAGCGCACAGTTTGAAACGCTTTTTAAAAGATAAACGTCTGCAGCCCTCAACCATTTAGGCCTTGGTACAACAGACTTTATTTGACGCTTAGCGTTGCAGCATTGAAGAGTAATTCTTAAATCAACTAAGCCAACAAACCGTTCCGCTCAGTGGCACAACAATTGAAGTTTCCGGGAGTAAATCTACAACATGCACCCGCGCACGCCTGGACACTGTATCTGTCCCAATGGAACCTTCCACCATGGGTGTCGGAAGGGGGTAGGGCCTAGGGGGTGGCCTTGGCCCCGTGGATTTTGAAATTCGAAATTTTCCTGTTACATTTTTAGCAAAAGGGTTGTTTTCTTAGTTTCGAGAGGGAAAAATGAAATTTCACCATTTTTAGCCCCCTCGAAAGTTCTTTTTGGCTACCTCTTGAAAAATCCACTATTGGCTCCCCCCCTGGAAAAACTCCTTCCGTCGCCAATGTCTGCCACAACTGAAAATGCCAGCACAGAGCTTGATGCTGACACAAGCTATGAGACCATAATACACCAGCAACATAAGTTTTGTTCTTTATCACATGGTGCAAATAAGCATAAAGCTAAAAACTAGAGACAACATATCCACGAGCAAAACTAAAATACACAACGAGTGTTAGCCTGTTGATCAGGTGATCTCAGTTCCAAAAATACGTATTAGACGCCTTCGGATTTTAGGATGAATCATGGTATTCATTTTATTGAATCCTCAAGTTAACACGATCCAACTTCACAAAGTTTTTTAAATTTAAACACATTTATTTTTGGTCATGAAAGGCACGTTTAATGCAGACACGTACGGATGCAGCCAGGTGTAGTTGGAGCCAGGACGTGTGTTTCACCAGGTAACAGGTTTTGTAATGGAAAGCAGAGTTTGTCAGTTTTAGTAGCGGAATGCTTAGCTGAAGAGGCTTAGTTGCGCGTACGTGCAATTGTGGGGGTAGAATTGCGAAACATTCGATCAGCGCAATGACCAGGCCAACTCTCTTCTCATAAACAGCCATAGCTTCGTTCTTAAGGCCAAGCGTGGCTTTTATTTATTTTCATAAAAAAATATTTTCGTTAACACAATTCAGCAAGTTTGTATTGCCCGACTGAGCAGATCTGGATTTGTAAATCCAATTCAAACCCGGTTACAGTGCAATCTCGACGAAAATCTACGGTGTTCACTGCAGCTCCTTCAAATCGAAAATTGTGATCGAAATCCAGGACCAACATCAAGCCACGGGGTCTTGCGACTGCACCTGCGTTCTGACAGTCATCATCCATTCGGTCGACAATTTGTTATTAGGCTATTGGCCTACTTCGCGACTTCACAGTCGTTAAGTACTTTCTGTTGTCTCAAATGCGGTGCATTTCTTCTTTCAAACACGAAGCCACTACGTCCGAGATTAATGCAGTACATTTATGTCGATGCAGTTGAACATCACAAAACGCGCTTCCTTTTCCATGCCTTTGAATCGCCTCCGAAAAATGATCAACTGTAAACAGAGAGCTGCGGCGGCAAACAGTGACAGCCAATTCCAATTCCACCTGTTTTTTTTCACCTGATCGTAAACGATCACATCGCAACCTATTTCGCATTCTGCTTAGTACTTTCTTTTCTTATCATACACGCGACATTCCACGGAGCCACCGCAAATACCCGGTCTGAATATACAGCAAGAGACTAACCAGTCGACTGATCTCGCCGTGCCTAGCAACCCATCTTCTGTTTACTGTGCTGCCCAGCAGATCAGCGTGCGCGTTCCGGAAATAAACTGCACTATTTGAATGTCGATCGATTGACCACATAACAATGATCATCATGCGTCAAGTAACTACCTCCACCAGGGCGACTGAGTTGCATCCATTCGCAAATGGGAAGCGTGCTTGTGAGAGTGTACATGGAGATAAAATTGGGGTGTTTAAAATCCGGAATGTGGTACCACATGCAAATTGGGGCAAAATTTCCAAAACTGTCCAAACAAAATATTTGCGGCCAAACAACTTCAGCAGAAAAGGCCAGATTTTTACAAAATGGCTGCAAAAAGGCGAAGTTCCCAACCCTGTGTGGCGGTTCAAATGCGGCACGATCAATTGAAACAATACCGCTTGGCTTGCTTTCAACACCTGACGCCACATTGCCACGATCGCATAATCTTCGATCGTTCAATTGTAAAGCTTCACACACGGCGCAACGACGCCTCCGCCACGTGGTGGCAGAACTATCCCCGCTCGCGATCCGTCACGTCGCTTAGCGCTGTTCCCCCATATAAGCATTCGTCCCCCTGCTTGTTCAATATCCCCCGTTTGCGCGAACGAAAGCAATTGAAAAAACGTCTCACTGTTTCCTCTCCGGGCGCCCTTGTGCACGGGGCTTCCTGAGGACGGGTTGCTGCTTGTCATTTTCAGGGCGTTGGCGCCGTAGAACGCGAACGGTCCACTCGTGAACTCCAGATTTTCTTTACCCACCACCACCTTGACGTTGCCCTGTAAAGAACCGTGGGTCACGTGACAGGATCGTTGTGCTCGTGCGTTCAACGCGTCAACGGGTTGTTGCTGACCAGTTTTTGTTAGCACTTACGTAATCGGCGATCGAACGAATGGTAACCGCAAAGTAAACAAAAGCAAAGGTCGCTATGCAGAAGTTTTCAGCAATCTAGGAAAACTATCAAAAGCACAACGCAGAAACTCAAGAGCAACGTCGCGCAGCTTTCTTTGCTTTATAAACGAAGCCAGCTGAAATATTTATCATTCGGAAAGCAGAAAGCTAAACGTGAGCACCAAATTCTTTGTTTATGTTCGAACCAAACCTTTGCCTGACCGCTATGAGCTTCGAGAGAGTTGTGTTGGAAGTTTTTTTTTAAAAAAAAACGTTTCCAATGAACACTGAAACAACTCGCGCCTTTTATTTTTCGGTTTCACAGCCTGAAATTTCTAAAAATGCGTAAATAGCGTTCAACATACGCCAATAAAGTCAGGAGGTAAGTAAAAAGAGGTGAAGACAGTGGCAAAAAAGCAGTGGCAGCTAACGTGAGAGTTTGCACCTTGTGCAACTGCAACAGAGGCAAACTACAATTTCTTTGATAACATCGTCAAGCGCTTACTTCCAAAATAAGCACGAAATAATCAGCGGGCTTGTTGCGTTGATAAATGCATAGGTTCTCGGGGCGATGCTCGTTCTCGGCGAAGTTCAGGTCGACGATCACGTCCTGCTTGAGCAGGCGCAGGAGTACTTTATCCGATATCTCGCGGAAGGGCTCCACTTCGGCGATCAGGAAACGGTGCGCGGCCAGCATCAGCTGCGGCGAGCACTGCGCTTTGCGGCCGGATTGCTCGACGAAGAGAGAGAGGTCGATTGGGATTTGCTGCCGCATCTTGTTCAGCTTCTTCATGCGGTTGTCAGCTGCGAGAGCGCGAAGCGTGAGTTGACCACCGCGACAGGTCTGTAGCCAGGGAGGGGGCATTCGGGGGCAGTTCCCTGCCAATTTTTTGTGCCCCCACTAATATTGTTGTGCCCAGAAAAAAATTGGTTTCAAACGTAAAATGAAAACAAAAATCTTTTCCCCCTAAAATGTATTATGCTCCTCCGAACCTTAAAACCTGGCTATGGGCCTGCACCGCGATCATTTTGTCTTCTGCTTGCCGCTTCTCTTGCAGCACAAACCCATTGTTTCCATGTCAAGAAACGGGGTGGGGTCGTTTAAGTAAGATTATTCTAGCAAGCGCAATCGTCGTTCAAGCAGGGGGAAAAAACTGACCGAAACGCTTCCTTGGATCTGCCGCTATTCAACTGGCTGCGCAAGCGTATCGTTTCATTTCCTTGTTTGCACTGTGCGATGCCCAACGAGGTGACCTTTGCCGCACAGCTTTGATTAAGCTTGCAACCTATTTTCTTAACGTATATATGTATACAAGTCTTGGGACGTATGCAGGAAACTACCAATCAATCTGGGTACAGGCGCTTTGCTTCTTCCGTTTGCGTAACTTCTGAATTTGTTACCCAGCATGGCAAAAAAACAAGTTTTTTTCATTGGGAATTCGAACTAAAAACTCGTCAAAAAATTAATTTTTTAAAATACCACTTGTGCGAATTTCCGCTTCCAGTAATTTTGACACGGCAAGTAATACTCCAAATGGTGAGGTTTGCATTACACATCAGTATGGGTATGCTGCACCAACGTCATAGGACACAACTAAGGTCAAACAAAACATGAAATGCGAAAGCCAGTATTTGCACGGTGTGAAAACTTGTTCGTGTGCAGTTGCTTGAAATGCTTCATTTCTCACGGTCTTTACGCGGAGTGAAATCTCGGGAGTGCATGCCGAGACTCGCGCGCCACCACTTGGAAAAAAAGACGAGCTGTGGTAAAGAAATTAAACTATTTTCCGTCCTTGCTGAATCGCCGTCCTCGCGAGGATCAAAGGCGCTCGGATCAGCAACCCTGCGTCGAAGCGTCTACACCCCTCAACACGGATTTGTAAACCTTGCTGCGCAGTTGGTCGAGACATCACGCAAAGCCGCAGCGGATCATCGACATCGCTTTATGTACTTGCGGTGTTGAAGACTTGGCGCACGTGGTACGCCAAGTCTCGTCCGACTTGCGAGTACAGCGCAACAGACTAACCATTACTAGGGTTGTGTATTGCGCTACCCGGAAAACACTGCTGAGGATGAGTTACGTAAAGCTAACAATAGTTTGAAAACGAGCTTGTAACCGATTTTTCATAGTCCACGCAAACGAAATATCGTTCTTTTCGTAGTCTACGCAAACGAAATATCGTTCTTTTCGTAGTCCACGCAAACGAAATAATCGTTCTTTTCGTAGTCCACGCAAACGAAATATCGTTCTTTTCGTAGTCCACGCAAACGAAATATCGTTCTTTTCGTAGTCCACGCAAACGAAATATCGTTCTTTTCGCAGTCCACGCAAACGAAATACGTTCTTTTCATAGTCCACGCAAACGAAAAAGAACGATAGTGAACTCACTGTAGACGTCTGTTTCGTCCACGATTTCCGCTTTTATGATCTCTTCTATGACGTCTTCCATTGTGATGATGCCCACTACTTCGTAGAACGGGTCACCGGGACCCTCGCTATTCACTCGATGGACGATAGCCATGTGGAACGTGCCTGGGCACAGAATGAGAATAAGGTCTACATACCAATAGCAGTAGCAGGTGCAGCCACGACTGCATTCAACAAGAACAGTTTTGCAAGCACCATTTCAGGCTAATTTACCGCGTGAACTATGGTGGGCGGAAGATTAATTTCATTAAAAAAATTATACCAGGCTGTGCTTGTTCAACGCAACAAAAGCTGGTCGCAAAGAAAATTATTATTGAAATTTTTAAAAATTGTTTGGGAAGCATGTTATCGAATACTTGATTAACGCCGCGCATAAATGCGAAATTTTCCGGACGGTTTGGAAAAAAAGTGTGGCATTGGTTTGCAGAACGCATTTTATCATTCTAATGGGCAGGAACATCAAAACCAGGTACCGCATTATAACGAATCTAGTGTTCATCGCACACCCGCTCGTTTAGGCGTTCACCGTGGTAATCAAGCACTTGCGCAAATACGTAGGTCGCAAAGCGTAAGCCTGCGTAATTCCAGTGGGTGATGTCACCAAATCAGCGACGTAATGTCACCAAATGGTGATGTGACTTATAAATTGCGAAACAAGTTGATTGCCACAAACTGAACTATCTTTGGCGGACACGGCCGCAAACTCGTTAAACAGCAGTCTTTGCATAAATTTCGCTGTTTGCTGCAAGTTTTCGTGCAGATTTTTTCAAATGTGACGGGTGCGTTTGAATTTTCTCGAATATTCTACAGGCGTCTAACCAGTGCACCAACCTGTTTTGAACTCGTCCAGTAATCTGTTGAGCGTTATGTCGTTGAAAACATAGTTAAGCGGGTGCTGATAGAACTTGCACACTGTGCGCAACGACATGCAGTCGTCAGGATCGACGAAGGCCAGGTCTTTCACGAAGAGGATCGACACGATGTTCTGTCGCTCTTTCTCGAAAACGGGAATTCGAGTGAAACCCGTTGACATGATCTCGTGCATCGTCTAGTCGAAACGCACACGCACATTCAAACCGCGAAGGCACGATCGTTTCTTTTAAACAGGTCAACTTAAATCGTTGTTTTCGAGTATGCATGTTGCCCAGCAACGCCATTAACTAGCAGTGTGTCTTCCAAAACCTTCTTTACTCAGCGATGTCACAACTTGACAAGAATCTACATTCAACTAATCGTGTCTGCATGCGGAGTTTGGATGCATCATTAAAAAAAGAACTAATTCACTGCACAGTAGGGATTCATATAATGGAATATAATGAATTCGCATATATCGCATATAATAAATTCGGATATTTTGATGCGAAATAAACATGGATTAAATAAAGGTGAAAAACTGCAAAGTTCGCGAAACAAATAATTTCACTAAATTTTGCAGTGGCACTCTTTGCGCTCTTGAGTAAGAGAAAGAAACACTCAACGAGCTCACGGCACTGCGTAGTGACGTAACGAGCTATTTAACAGGTCATGTGATTGCTGATCGCGTTCTAAACCTCTGTGCGATCGGCTCATTTTGCTCCTAACAAGCTAACCCGGAATAGGATTTGAAATAAAGATTCCGGAATAGGATTTGAAATAAAGATTCCGGAATATTCCAGAACTTCTGAATGTTCCATAATGCACATCCCTGCTGCACAGTCGAANTTAACTTCGACTAAACATAAAAACAAAAGCGACTGATTTTCTGAGAAGTTTACAACCAATTACCAAACTACAATTTGAAGATCAAGGTGGCTGAAACTTTTTACAGTGTGTCGCCAAACTTTTCACATGTGAGCTAAAGGTTTGATTCTGCTCAGAAATATCCAGTGAAGCATATAAGAAACAAAGGAGGGGACAAAGTTACAAACCTTACAAGGTAGTAAGCAAAAATAACAGTGAGGGTATAGGTAAGTAATATGATCACAACAACAAAGCAACAAGAAGTGGGTACTGAACCACCACCTCACCCATTGTGTTTAGATAAACACCGATCCCTCTAAAACAGTGGTTTTCAACCCCCAGAGAGGTTATGAACCATTTTTGGAGGGGTCATGAGTAGATATTCTATGTACACAGATGCATTACATTTGCTTTATTCCAGTTTTAGACGGGGTCATTGGGTTATATTGAGTTGCTGTAATGGGTCGCGTTACAATAAATTTGAAAACCACTGCTCTAAAAAATCACTTCTTGACTACTACTTCAGAAACAAACTCCCCTGCTTACCTCAAAATCTAACACAGAGTTAATGTCAACCATAAAGCAATCACCGATTGGTGTCATGACCTCTTCAACTGTTTTGCTTCGGAGTTCAAGAGCACCTTGAATTATATTCACTTCATCTATTTGCAAGTCGTTGTATGGATCTGTGACCTAGTCAATAAGAATTTCATTAAAGCAGCTATGTCCAACCAAAATGCTTTGCTGGGCCAAAATTGTGTCACTATCTTCATGAGGGCCACACATTAAATGACTTACTTACATTTTAGCAAACCAAAGTTTAGTCTAAAGCTGCTGAAAGCATTAGAATAGTAACTGAAATGATAACAACAATGTTATTTTTAAACACTCCGTATGTGTGATGTCATAGGCAAGTTTAGTGCTAATGGAACAACAAGGGTATAGTTACAAATCAGCTTAGTGCAGAGGAACACATGGGTAGAAATCAGAAAGTCAGAAATCAGTTTTGCACCAAAATGTCAGTGGACACATGGAAATCTCTACCGTGCGTACTGCATCATAAACAGGCACTAAAGGCCATTGCATTGAAAATGTCAAATTCAAGATAACAAAACAAAGACAGGTTGTCATTGTATTGTGCATACACAATAATGAAAAGCTTACTGGGCCACAAAAAACTTTGGTCTAGGCTGCATGCAGCCTGTGGGTTGGATATAGCTGCATTAAAGTAAAGTTAAGATTCACTCAGCAAATAACAGTGCAATAGCCACAAAATAGTCACCAATGCCTGTTTACGGTCTCAAAACCAGACAGGAAGACATGCATTTGGAAGTGGATTGACACTTTGTTCCACAATGGTTAATTTTGGCACCTAGCTTTGAAGTCTTTCGTCTTGATGCAAGTATAAAGTTAGACAGTTTCACTTTGACAGTAATACCAAATAGAGATTTTTTTAACTCATCAAGAAAACATTCTATTGCAGTACAGCTCCAGTTCAGATGAAGATGCTGGCTTATTTGTCCAAAAATTTTTACTGATACCTACTCTCAAATTTTGTTTTGTAAATATGTACATGATTACATAATCACTAACAAAAATTATTCTCACAAAAGTATGAGACAACATGAAAACAGTTTAAAATAGAATTTACAGCTGCCACTTAAGTCTACAAAAAGTAAGTAAATGAAGACATTTAATTCAACCACATGAATGCAAGCTTACAGAAAAAACTGCATCTTTTTATTCACTTCAAATTCTGCAGAACTATCTCCACAATTTATGCAAAATAAGCACTTTCATAGAGTGGCAATCACAATTCTTTGCTGAACAATAATCTGATTGGCTGCAAGTCAGCAAGGATATTCTAGCCTTGATGGATTGAATAAATTTCATGTTTTTTTCATCTAGTACTTTTTACCTACAGAAACAGCAATTGATCTGCATAAAATCTTATTCCTCCAAGTTTTAACATACCTGTTTCTTTCTGCACAATCAGAACATTTTAAAATTGATTTGCACCAAAAACCACCAAGTAACTATGACTCATCAAGAAAACACATAGTTGGAAAGTTGTCAATAGCTTAAGAAAAGTCTACAAACATTGCTTAAGCATATTTCACATATTTGTTGCTAATGCTGCTACTAATTCAATCAGTGAAGGGTAATAAAAAAGCGTCAAGGGATTATAAAACAACTGTCTCGATTACATGCCTTTCACTGCCAAGGGAATGGTCTTAGATCAACCTCATTAATAACAGGCCTTCCTGCAACACAACTTACAACAGCACAGAACTAGTAGTACATGAAACATTGTTTGTAAACAATTAACTACAATTTTGTATGTTTACAGTTAAATTATATGTGATTTACAGTTACTTAAATCATAAAGCAACGAAACAGAAATTGTCTCAATTTTTAAGACATCACAAATTTACAGAAACACCCAACAACCTATAATAGACAACAAGAGATAAACCATCTACAGCAGACCTGTTAAAAGCAAAAAACTAACTTTTATCTATAAGATTAAATGTAATAAGCCTAAACAACACAAAAAAGTAAGTTAACAATTACCACATTTTTGCACGGTTTTAATACATTAAAATTAAGACCCATGCTTTAGCCTGCCAGCCAACTGGATGCACACAAAAGCTTAGAAGCACTTTAAATTTTATGAAGTGACAACACAATCAGTTGTACTTGTTTGATGGAAATTTTTTCAATTTTACATACACACTGGGCATTGGTGAAAGTTGGAGACTTCAACAGTTTATCACAATTGAAAGCAAAAATTTAATAAATGTATAATTTGTTTTTAGTTCAACCACTGATAAACTTCATAGCAACTTCTAACATTAGTTTTAAATTGAAGAAATATATATTTTAAATGTAAATCACTAGTGATAACGCAATTGAGAATGCAACACAAAAATCACTGCATTGTTATAATTACTCTCATATATGCATAACCATGCAATCTGCAAAAACAGTACACAAACATTTGTATTTCTAGCTTACTTACCAACTTGGTTAGACCCTATAAATCAGTGATACATATTGTACATTAAAAATATAATTCATCCTCCATATTAAACATACCTGCAAAAATGTGGTTTCACCGTTCAAAATGTTTAACCATGTTTTTGAGTAGTTTTTCTTGGGGAGCAGTTTTGTAGATAACAATTTATGATAACATCTAATTCAAGCTAAAAAGCAATCATTATCAAACCTAATCTATGAACATGAAACTTAAATTTTTATAAATTATTATAATGATTAATAGGCACCATGTCAGAAACGTAACATTATGTAAATGATGCTGCCACCTAGAAAACTTACCAATACACACAACTGGTTTATTTGAGTCCACAAGTTGAAAATTAATACGTATTACTCAACAAAAATTATACATGATTTTTAAAAAAAGATTAATTCATTGGCTTCTCAACTCTTTGGCGTCCAGCTGCTTTCAGGGATTTTTGAAAAAAAACGCCTAAACGCAAATGGCTTTGCGTGGGAATTTCTCTGGTCCGGTATGCTCCACAGACCCAGTAAAAGTCTTAAAAGGCGTGGCAAGTCTTCTAGTCTGCACTCGAAAAAACAATTTTTTGCCTGGGGGTGCGGGTTTTTTGTGAGTGACATTATAAGTAGAGGCCTTTTAGGCCACCTTGGCCCACTTTGCCTAGCCCTTTAGGTGGGGGGGCCCTACCAACCGTTAGGTGGTAGTATTTCGCTGAAGTTTTTACTGGAAACTAGGCTATAATCCGAGTCTTTTGATACTTTGGATGACGTGTTACGGTTTCGGGTTCAAAAGTTGTGACGTAAGTTAGTAAAAATATTTGACTAATTAGCTAATTATTTAATTTGTTTATTTTAGATCATAACTTTTGAACCAGAAACGCTAGAAAG
>JGI24159J19872_10008687_pt1 | contig 13309 bp, 11 predicted proteins | sample Ectturendosymbi4_FD_19872 | JGI IMG/M metagenome (IMG submission 19872) | reverse complement strand
TTAAGCACATTCTCGACTACCGGAAAACAAACGGGAACCTTGCGAATCAGCGAAAACAAAACTTTTACAAACGATGACGTCATGAATTACGTCATAGAGGCCCACCGGTAAAAATTGCCCCGGGCCCCCCTACCCTTTAATCCGGCTCTGGTCACAAACCAGCTACTTCAAATTTTCTACAAGGAAATATCCAGTGCAGGGGTCGGCAACCTTTTGAACGCAGTGTACCAATTCACGAATAATTTTAGGATGTAGACAGTTTTGCGTGCCAAACGTTTCTGTGTGTTTGGTTTTGCACTGTCAACTACCTGATTTGAATAGTAAACGGATAAAGTAATGCGATCGTTGTCCTTGGTATTCCTTGCTCAGCTCTGTAATACTGGGAATATATTTGGACACTTTCAGTTGAACACATGCTCCTTAATTACCTTCCGCATGTCGGCTGCGATGAGGACTGCGAATAAACTCCAAGTGTGAAAATATTTCTTCACACAAATAAGTGGATCCAAATGCAGACAGCAAAGCTATTGCCATCTTATTCAGACAGTCAAATTTCTCGGGCAAAGATTTCCAACATGCTATAATGTTTGTTTGGGTGTTTTCAATTGTTTCCAGCGATTTCCGCAAATCGACGAATTTCGATACCCACAGTAAGGATGCTTTGAAATCGATCAGCTGCTTCGATAAATCCAAATCCATTCAAAAGCAAATAAGTCCAAGTCTGCTGCTCTCGGGCTTGATGAGAAAAGAAGACAATGAACCGAAATGCTGAAAATCTTGAAAACTATTGCGAAATTGAGACGTTAAATCCCTCATGTATAGGCTATATCAATTTCAGCTACATCAACGTGGTGATCCACTGAAAAAGCCTTCAGGTATTTTACGTAACGGTAAGTTGCAGTTTGGATGTCCCGTGTGTAGACATCCAGTTTAGCTACAAAAGTTTTCCATGCCTCAAAAAGACCCATCACTGTTTGTCCTGGACCCTACAGATGAAAATTAATTTCGTTTAGGTGTGTAGTGATATCCACGAGAAACATCAGTTTCACAAGTCAGTTTCCGTCCTCCAGTTCAGAATAGGCCTTGCCTTGCCGTATCAAAAAGGCCCTTATCGCGGCTAGACGTTCGACAAACCTCAAGAAAACCTCACCGGGACTTAACCATCTGACACTGCAGTGCAGAGGCACATCGTGAAATGCACTTTCCATCTCTTCAAGAAAAGATCGAAACTGAAATCGATTTCCTAGCAAAGCAAATTGCGATCAGATTCAGCTGCGTCACCCTTGTGGTGTCTTGATGTTGTCTGTGTGTTGTGGCAGAGCGTGCGACAAGGAAGTTACTATTTTCGTTACGGTTGACATTGCGTCATCGAGAGCTGCATTTGAAATCTTCACACAAAGATTTTCTTGATGAACAATACAGTGCAACTTCATAACTGGGTGTCCAATTTTTTGCTCAACAAGAGTAACAAATCCACGGTGTTGTCCTATCATGGCAGGTATTGTAACTGAGAACATCTCTATATCAATCTGTCTTTCCTGCACATGCTCAGTGAAGGTGTCAAGTATATCTTTTCCTTTAGTATTGCTATACATAGGTTTCAAGCAAAAAATATCTTCATGCACCTCGCCGTCACTGTAATACCTAGCTACAACCGCCAAACGAGGATTATCGTTTATATCAATACTTTCATCAAGAGCTACACTGAAAACTTTCGCAGCTTTTAACGCAACAGTTTGGTGCTCATTTACATCTTTAGCAATGTCCTGAATGCGTCTCTCTATTGTCCGGGGGAGAAACAGGCATATCCTTGCTCCTCGAAATTATGGTGCTTTTGTTTGATGAATCATCAAGCAAGATGTCGGCACAACTCACAAAGGCCTCCTTTACAAATACTCGGTCAGTAAATGGTTTTCTATGTTTAGCAATGAACTCCGCGATATTGTATCTACTTTCGGTTGTTCGATTCGTGCTATAAATCACTTTCTTGAAACTACTGCTTTGCTTTTCGTAGCGAGATACCACCTTTTTCAGTGATTCGATCTTCTCAGCATCGTCAGAAGGATTTTTTCGTGCTTCGTTTCAAAGTGTCGTTTTGTGCTTGATGTTCGGCAAACAACGTTTTGACAACAGAGAACACACGCAGCTCGGTCGTCTCGAGAAACGAAACCGAAATCTGGAGCCCAGGATCTTTGGTAAGATCTGACGTCTAATTTAAGTATCTTGGACCTGATTTCACAAGATAAATTCTGTAAATATATTAATATACTGCAGTTTAAAATATATTGATATACTGAAGTCAACAATATTTCTCATTTTTTATTCTGGCTACAAAATCACCTAGCGGGAGTCGTATTGATTGACTACATTGGCATCAGCGGTAACTTTCTTGAGTTGATTTCACGTGCGCGTCAAATCACTTGGTGTGCCATGAAAAATCATCTTGCGTGCCATAGATGGCACGCGAGTCAGGGGTAGCCGACCCTTATCTAGTGAAATAAACTTTAGTTGAGATAAGCTTTTTCCACTGTAGGGTCTAACGTGGAAAGTGTTCATTTGTTGTTTCAATTAAGGGATTAACATCGCTGCTAATCTGGTATAGTAGACGATTACAAACAAATAAACGGCAATGGTTATTGATGATCAAATTATATGCTGTTTTGAAAACTTTAACGCTTTCCACTAAACTTGTGTTGCTCTTATGTTTATTGCGCTTGTCACATATTTGCGAATTAAGCAAGTTGGAAATAACCCTTTGTTCCAAAGGTTGTTATTATTAATTTTTTAAATAAATTGATACACATTGGTTAAACGATCATTTTTGTGAACATCTGCTTATGGCAGAACACAAAACGTCCACAATGTTTGGCTTGTGTCAATTAACGAAATGTAGTTAACAAAAAAGGCAACTGTACAGTTTTGGGGGGAATCTTTGTAAAAAAGTGGTCCATTGGTTTCGCAAAAAAGAACAGATACTAAAAAGTCGATTTTACGGTTCCCATTTTGTTTTATCAAAAAAAAAACGTTCTGCATTTCTATCACAACTTGAAAACTTCGTCTCCTGGACTTTGTTATATTTCTCGTTACGTATTAGGAAACTACCCAGGAATTGTAAATCCCTCTTGCCAAATTGCACATTATGATAACCGCAATGGGATGAACCAAAAAATCAATGCATATTACGCTGCTGTTTTTCCAGGAAGAAGAAATGATTTCCACCGATATGTAACGAAAAGTCACCCGCAACAGAGGGACTCGAACCCTGAATGTTATTGATCCGATGTAAAGCATCTAATACAGTTAGCCACGCTGCCGACTTCCAAAATCCAACTTCCCAAATCAGTCGTTTCAAACGCAATCTTTGTTATCAACTCTTCGTAAAGCACAGGAACATTCAGGAACAGTTTTCAGGAAAGTTTTGATGAACAGTCTTGTGCATAACGCTAAACTGCAGCAGTGTTGAGGCTTTTTGCAGTGAATTCTGCAGTTTTGGGAAACTCTGCTGGATTACAATTTAGGCTGCATTCTTACCACGTCCAGTCCGTGGAGTAGAAGCTCGTATGCCTAATAGAAAAAGCGAATATTTTCTTTCTAAACCCTCTGCTACAAGACTGTAGTACACTTAATATCAATTATCAACCTATATATCAATCATGGATTTTTCAAAGTGAACGAAATTCTTCAGAAGTAAATCAGAAAAATACAACAAAAAAACAAATTTGCATGCACTCGAAACATCTTCCTCCTATTCGAAGTCAGCCTCTTAAAGCATACAAGCCATGCGGGCAAAGCCGTTTATATTTTTAAACAAGCGTTGAAGCTCGACGGCTATTTCATTTAATCACCGAAATTGCTTTACTTGGTTGACTTACAAGTATATGGAACCATCGAAACTTTCTTTGNACCGCGTTTGACGGTAGGCGATGCTGTATTGGTATCTGTCTNAGACAAAAACTGTCTGGAAGGATCCCAGTTCAAGGAAGAAATGCAAATAAAAGCGACGATCTAATACCACTAGCATTGGCATTTTTCATGATAGGAACCTTGCCAAACTTCAACATGTTACGTAAACTTTGCCACGCACAAAGCAACTGAATGGCAAGAAAGTTTGTTTCGACATTGTAATGAGGGCATTATATTAGTGGGTATTCTTTCACACTCTGTTTTTCTGTTATATAATCAAGACATTTCATTAATAAGAAGTCTTCCCACAATGTCGATTTATATTGAAACACATTTTCAAATTAAACTCTTTATTCTTCATCTTTTGTTTTCATACAGACAACAAAGACACTTTGAATCAAACCATCAAAAACAATAGGAAACGACCACAGAGGGACTCGAACCCTAAATCTTCTGATCCGGAATCAGACGCCTTATCCATTAGGCCATGCGGCCGACGTTCATTATTAAAACCTTTTCTCAGTCAAAAAATATTATTTGAACAGCCGTTTCATTGCTCATGCAGGCAAACGCTTTCACTGCGTTACTCGCAGCATCGCGAACGATTGAGACTTCCTTTGCACAAAGTTTGATGGTACAATCTGCCTTGCGTCTCTGGCGAAAGTTGTTTTGACTAGTTCAGATCACCATGAAGGTTGGATATTAGCGAAGGCGAACGTGCGGTCGCCTNGGTCCCCCTTTTTCAGAGACGCCGTTGGACCANCATNTGAGAGTTTTGCACTGAGTGTTTGAATTGGTTTGTTAAAAAGCTTATGAACCACTCTACAGCAGTGGTTCTCAACCGCCGGTCCGCGGACCAGTGCCGGTTCCCATAGATTTTTTGCCGGTCCGCAAAACAACCTAGTGTTTTTTGACTTACCTTCAAATCACTAAAAATGTTATGCTGAATTCGGTAAAATCGTGGACAACGACATGTGGTATGTGATTGAATAGAGTGGATATTCCCACGTAAAACAAAACTCTTGTGCAGTTTCATAACTATTTTGTGTTTAAGGAAGCACATTGGCAGTTATTGTTAGTAAGCAGGTTTTTTATGGTTTAGCTTAGGTGACCGCNAGGATATTTTCAGAAACGGCTATCTGAACTTTTTACCATAAACTTTATGGTAAGGCACTCGCAGCAGCTGAATGATTATATTGCAGAAAATTTAAACAGCAGTCAAAAAAGCCACAGAGAATTTTGCAGTTTTTTAACAATGACAAATGTGAGTTTTCAGAAAGGGACAACTCTCAAAGTGGACATGAAGCAAGTACCAGTACTTCAAATTTACAACAAACTGCAAAAAGGGTATGTGCAGCTATGTTGACAGAAGCAGGAGGAAGTAAAAAACGAAAAGGAGAATTTGCCAGACAATATGATAAAAAAACACTTGCAACTTGGCTCTACTGTAACTCCGTGTAGTAAACAGATGCCGCGACCCTTATGTTTAGTATGCTTCCAAATTTATCAAAAATGAAACCTTCCTAACATGCTCGTCAGTCGTCACTTTCATTCGAAGCACAGCAATCTTCAAGGCAAGCCACTGGATTCTTTTCAAAGACTGGTCAGAGAGATGAATAGTCAAAAAAGTAAATAAAGCAATAAAAGCTGCTGAAAAGTCTTTTCTTAATGTATCGGATCAGTGTTCTATTGAAATATCTAAAACAAAAAACATTCAGACTTGGGGAAATGTTAGTAAAACCGTGCATCCTATTTGATAGCTAAAGAAGCTTTGAGGCCTCAAGCAGCTCAAAAGCTTCAGCGTATACCACTTTCTAACGACACAGTTCAGCGAAGTATTGAAGATATGTTAGATGTCGAGGAGCAGGTTTAAGAGTAAAAGAAGTCGAGGTATTTTGCAATTCAACTCGACGAGTCAACTGACGTGAGTAATTGTGCCATTCTTGGTTATATGGGAAAAGAAAATTTCAAGGAAGAACTTCTATGTTGCATTAACTAACGAGGACGTGCCACCGGATTTTTAGATTTATTAACGAATACTTTAGTGAGAAAGATACAGACTGGAGAAACTGTCTCAAAGTTTGCATAGATAGAGCTGCAAGCATGACTGCCTATCGCCTTGGTGTAGATCCAAAAAATAAAATAGTAGCGCCCACAGATCTCTTGCCTACTCTTTACATAATCCATCGGGAGCATTTAGCTGCAACCATGGGTGGCGGAACCTTTTTCAAAGTGGGGGGGGCACAAGTGCACGCCAAACAAACTATAGAAAATTTTTGCGGTTTGAATTGGCAACTGTGACGTCACAAGCATTGAAATATGACGTCATTACCTATACACTATATGAGGGTCTAAATTACACTATTTTGGACAAAATTCCACCATTATGAAAACGTATCGGTGAACCACCTGAAATTCAAATAGGCTGTTGCAGGAGCGACCCAGGTCGCCAGCGTCACTCGGGCTCATCATACGATTCATTCTAACTCAACGGTGTCGGTGCACAACCTGCGGCCGTCCACATGCAATTTAAAACATAAGATTTGGCGGCCGTGCTGGTATATATTGAAGCAAAACAAACGCAAGGCAAGAAAATCAGTCAATACGATGCGTAATTTTGTTAAAATGTTTGATATTTTATGCCCCCCCCCTAAAGAAAAACGTTTGGAAAAATCCACTAGTGCCCCCCCTGGAAAAATCCTTTCAACGCCGATACACACAAGCATGAAAAATTACACCATTTTTGTAAAAAATTGTGTTGTAGTTCACCATCTGGCAACACTGTTCAACAGCACCAGTGCGGTAAGCAAGCCGAAAGCCATAGCAGGGTGACAGACTGTGCACGGTGTATTTTGCCAAACAATTACGAAATCCTGCCAAATTACAAATAATATATTACAAATGATATTGTCAAAATACTGTCAAATTCTACAGCATTTTTTCAATAAAGGGTTTACTTAAATGGAACCAATACTAATTGTGTTACTTAAACTTATTTAGGCAAAATTCGACACTTAAAGGTGGGGGGGCCAGGCCTCCCCAGAAACAAAAGTGGGGGGCCTAGGCCCACGCGGCCCCCCCGTTCCGCCACCTATGGCTGCAACGAAACCGCCTGTTGATCTGAAAAACTTGCTAGATAACGTGCTGAAAACTGTTAATGAAGTTAGAAGTCGATTCTTGAACTCCAGACTATTCAAAACACTGTGTGAAAGTATGGTCTCATAGTTTGAACATCTTCTCCATACGGAAGTAAGATGTCTTTCAAGAGGACGAGTTGTTTCGCATCATGTTGAGTTCAAGTGAGAAACAAAACAGTTTTTAAGGAAAAGGAACTCTCCATTAGCATAATTTCTTGTGAATGAAATGTGGATAAGTAAGCTTGTGTAATTAGGGCCTGGGGGATGCATTTTGCCATTTGAACAAGCTTAATAGGTCTCTGCAGCGGTTTTGCACAAATATCTTTGCACTGAGAAACACGACAGACGTATTCAAAAAGAAGCTGGCACTTTGAGATAGCTTTGTACAGAAGGGATATAAAGAGGTGTTTTCGACTTTAAACAATTGTTGACAAGTTCTGACGTTAAATGCTAAAGAGTTATTGGACATCCTAAGTCAGCATTTGAAGGAGTTAGCCAACAACTTTGACAATTTTTCCTGAACATGAGGATCCTCGAACTGGAAAATTTTGGATGAACAATCCTTACCTTGAAGATATAAATAAAAGAAAAGTTAGTCTCTGTTAAAAAGAAAGTCTGCTCGAAATGTGTTGTGAGACTACTTTACTGCTCAGACATAAAAATGAATCACTGTCTCAATTCTGGATATCTCTTAAAAATGAATATCCGCTTCTCAGTCTCAGTGCAATCAAAATGTTAGTGATATATTCAAGAACTTATGCGAGAACACTCTTTCAGCATTAGCTCAAAACCATGCAGAAAAGTCGTTTGGATGCCAACAGAGAATTTCGTCTTTCTGAAACTTCACTGCAGCCATATTTATCTCACACACTACCAATTATACAGCAGAAATTTTAACACTTAATTTAATAAATTACTTTGATTTTTGCATGTTTACCAAAGTAATGCGCTGCGTTAAGCATGCCATAGCTTTGGTTAACAAACTGATTACGATAATCTGTTGCACTCATTGCGATTGTATGCTGTCGGTCCGTAAAAAGTTTTTGCGCTTTTTACCGGTCCGCTGGTGTAGAAAGGTTGCGAACCACTGCTCTAGAGCCACATATAATAAGTTCTGAAGCAAGCCATATGCTTTTCAAAATAAAGCAAAAATTATGTGCAGATGTCCCGAAGGAGGCCCCTCAACAAAATTAAAGTGTAGACAAAGAACAGTTTAAAATCAAATGACTACAAACAACTTATAATGTGATATGGACATTAACGCAGAAGCAAATTCCCAGATCAAATAAAAAATTAAACTTGCTTTCAGTGAATAAAATTTATTTTCGTCATGTACAAAATATAGCGGTCACTTTTTCGACTTTCTGAAAATCTGCATCGGGCCGCCAAATTCTAATATTCATATCTCGTCACGCAAAATGGGTGATTTTCGGAAACTTCCTTTCCAAAGCTTTACTTCGATTTCTAATGTTGACAACTTTGTCAGGATCAAGCTATATGCCAATCTTTTGACAGATATTTCGCCAATTTAGGAATACTTGCAAGACAAATATTAACCTGTGCTTTCATTTCACGTTTTGCGCTTGCTGTTTTCAAAAATTAAACTATACACTTAAACAATCTGTTTGCAATCCCACTAACGTCCATTTTTACATCATTTTTTAAGGTGAGATTTTCTATGGGTGTTGTTTTTGTGACACCGCTCATGTCTGTTGCAATGCTTTCTTATTATTTAACTTGACATTCTTCTGCTACTGGTGCTGCACCACTGGTCAAACTAGGCTTACTCTCATTGTTACCTAGAACCAAATCTGTCACAGCATGTTCCTCGATTTTCTGTCCTCTTACAGCAGTGGTCTCCAAACTTTTTTTCGAGGGACGCATAAGCTTATGCACAATAGTTCGAGTGCCGGACATCCGCAATGTGATTGTTTCGGGAAATGTTATTCTACCAAATCAACAAGTTTTTCGTAGATCCATTATTTTTTCATTTTCGACAAAATGTCGTTGCGGGCCTGGTGAAACGGCTTCGTGGGCCGGATTTGGCCCGGGGGCCGTATTTTGGAGACGCTTGTCTTACAGGATCCGCAGAAATGTCTCCGCTGGACTTCATTTTCACTGCAAAATCTTGAATCTCTCTTGACTTAACTGCAACCTATTATTCTTTTTTATGTTTTTAAGAACCACTTGGATAAGCTCTACAGTTGTTAAAGTGTCGATACTCCTTTCTTCTGTCCATGTTTATTTTTTAATAAGCTTGAGAGTAGGGTTGCCATATTCATCACCAAAAAGGGGGGCTTACGCCTGTCACTTAGGTGAGTGTATTATTTACACTTAACAAGTCAGATAACAAATATTCGTAAGTTTTAAGCGTTTAAATAAGACGTCTGGTGTGGACGATGTTTCAGTCAAAACATATAAAGCAAAATCCTTAACTTGTCCTATTTAGCCCATGAATATTTTACAGTTTCCTTAAATTTCTTAAAAATGCAGAATTATCTTTAACANTATTATGAAACTGCTTGCACGAAAGGTGCAAAAGGTTAGTGCTTGCACGAAAGGTTAAATTGTACACCAGCTTTAATAAACCGGAAACTGGTTTAACGAGAAAGATTTCTCTTTTTTTCAGATTTGTGGTTGCATCACGGAAAAAAACTACGTTCCGCATAAAAGTAATCAGCCATAACGCTGAGGTAAAACTATGCAATCTTTGTCAAGTCGCTGAAGTATTGAATGGTATTGCAAGTTACAGAATATTTTGTCCATCTTCCATGTTCCATCATGTTGCAATAAACTGCATTTTTGGTGCACTTTTTGCACGAACTCTAACAGTTTTGGTTTTGGTCAAACAGTTCAGCTTAATCAATATAAACGTTTCTCAAGCACATACTATTCACATGGTTCAACATTTTCCCATTCAGTTGTTTGCAACAGAAGAATTTAGTTAAAGCATTGCAGTTTAAAGTGGTCCATTTATCCAGGTATGCAACACTAGATTTGTACAATACATATACATCTGACATTAATAAATCATAGTCACGATCCTTGCTTTCTTCTCTGAATTGTTTTAGTGCTGATTTAACTTGGTTTGATACGTACGTCTGATTCTCTCTTGAATTGTTGCCTTCACAGCGGCACGGCACGAGACAACCTCAACAAGTGATGCTGATGTCTTCTCAATATTCTGAACTTGCTCACTGAAATCATCCGCAAATGATTGCAGATGTCTTAAATAGAGTTCTCTCAGAGAATTTCAAAAAAATGTTTCAGAAAAACAGTTGACTTGTCGATGGACATGCAGTATGAATGTGAACCTAGGTACATTTGAGGCATCCTTGGCAACCTTGGATAAAGTGCTAGCCACCTGGTTACGTTATGACAAAGAAGTTTTTGGTACTCGATATCCACAAAGCCGCAATACTTTTTTCATCCTTCTGTGCGCACTGTGCAAATGCAACCACTCATAGTGCACTCAGCTTCAAAATTATGTCGTCCTTTTCTGAAAAAGGGATACTTCTGACGTAGCTTTTCATTAAACGGAGAAACTGGGCGCTACTGATCACCTAATAGAAACTACTACACTAAGCTATGTACAATACATACAATACACCGTTTCACCGTATCACGGTTCATCAACAAAGCTAATACTCGTAGATTATAGGCCTAATGCAGTCAGCAGTTTCCACTATAATNCCAAAGTGATTGAGAATACTGAAAAACGATTTACCACTGTTACGTAACCATTAATGTGAAGGCATTCCCACCTTTCCAGCCGACAAATTTACTCAACCAAAACATAAATTCATTTGACAAGTTGTAGGCCCTCCCATAAATTAAGCTACGCTACCAGCTCGTATCCAGTTGCAGTTGTGTAGGGACAACTTACTGCTGGTCCCGTCGCCACGGGGGGGCTTAGACCCCCCAAACAAAGCTCCAAGCCCCCCAAATTGAAACATGAAGAACTATAAATCAGTTGAGTTTTTGTCAATTTTTAGAGTGTCAAGCCCCCCCGCAGAAATGCAAAGCCTCCCTATTGAAAACTTATTGGCGACGGTTCTGCACTGTATACATACATTATAGCCAGTGGTGTAACTGACAAGGAGGCAGAAGGACAAATCATCTCCACGGTAAGCTAAAATGTAAAAACCGTTCCCTCACTTAACTTACCCTACATATTTCATTTTTAGCATTTCTTGCTTTTCAGTAGGTTGTTGTTTTCGCCTTTTTCGGTGATTTAGGGTTTCAGTATAGCCATCCACATTCACCATCATTTCTCAAGTCTTTTCTGAGTGTTGGCTAGTAGGCTCCGTACAGTGGCCAGTGGGCCCCTTCCAGGGACATTTTGAAATTTTTAAATGTCCTCGGAGAACTTCTCATTTTTATAAAAAAGCAGAGCATGTCCTCCAAAAAGAGGACGTATGGTAGCCCTACTTAACAATACTACTCGTATGCGACCTTGGCAAATCTGGTTAAGGCAGAAGCAAAATCTAACAGTAACGAGTAGAGACTTAAGAGCTGATGCGTTCTACGTACGTGGCTTTCCTTTGGAATTGCATTCACTAGATTCAGATATCTGACCAGGTTCAGGAAACCTATAAGTTTAGGCCTAATAGTTCATTCGTCATAATAAAATATTCAAGAGAAATGCTCCCATCTGGCCGAACGGTATCTAATATAGCGCCTACTCCAATATACTTGTTGAAAATGACTAAGTGGCATACACATGTCGCACACATGGCTAAACACATGGACATGTTGGGTGCCCTCTTTGGTGGGGGCCCTGGGCCCGGGCTCCTTTCCCCCCCTAAATCGGGCGCTGCATCAAGACATTTGTTAAATTAGAAGTCTTCCCACACTGTCGAATTACATTGAACAACAGTTACAAAACAAACTCTTCATTATTCATTTTTTGTTTTCACACAAAGAACATAGAGACTTGTAGTTAGGATTACAAACCAGAAAATCACCCAACCTAAAACAATATTAAGATCACCCATAAAAAACAACGTAAAACGACCACAGAGGGACTCGAACCCTCAATCTTCTGATCAGGAATCAGACGCCTTATCCATTAGGCCATGCGGCCGACTTTTAATACTGAAACCTTTTTCAAGTTAAAAAAAAAAATTTGAAAACCAATTAACGCTAACAGCTGTTTCATTACTCATGCTGGCAAAGAGTTTCACTAAATTACTCACAGCATCGCGAACAATCAGACTTCCTTTGCACAGAATTCGACGGAACGCTCTGCCTTGCGTTTCTGACGATCTGCCTTGCGTTTCTGGCGAAAGCTGTTTCGACTGATTCAGATCATTTTCAGTAATTAGGGGAGACGAACGAGGCGGTCGCCTCGGTCCCCCTTTTTGAGAGATGCGGTTGGCACCCTCTTTGAGAGTTGCGCATTTAGTTTCTGCATTGTTTTGTTAAAAAGCTTATGAACCCCTCTACAGCTACATACAATAAGCTCCAAAGCAAGTCATATGTTTTTCAAAATAAAGAAAAAATTATATGCAAATGAGCCAAAGGGGCCTCTCAACAACATTAATGTGTAGATAAGTCAAATCAAGTCATGTTTGCGCTGTAAGTACACAACAATAAANACGTTTCGAAGGACAAANCTTGAACAAACAGCACAGGTTGGGCGAAAGATAGCTAAAACAGTTACACCAAGCCCAGCCTATATTTAATGGCTGTCAAATTTCAATAGTACAGGTGAAGCACAAAACATAAGTTTAAAACAAGATAAAAACAACGCAAAGAAACCAAAAGTGTGCTCAGTTTCAGGTCAACATTCAAAAACATCTTACCAATCACATGCTGTATACATCACACATAAGAGTCAATACCCAGCAAGCAGTCGCGATTTTACTCGAGTGGAAAACATTAGGCATACCATACGTCCCGTTTTAGCCGGGGCAGTCCCGGTTTTGAGAGCTTTGTCCCGGCGTCCCGGTCAGTCAACCAAAATATCCCGGTTAGGCATTCAGCCAGCCGGGATAGCCCCACACAGTGGCGTTGCGAGGCTAAGTGCCGCCCGGGACCGGCCAATAAAGTGCCGCCCTTTCCACACCTCAAATTTGCTTACAATAATTTAAAATGTATAAAGATCAACGTTAACTCTGTCAACACTTGCACGGGCCCTCTTGATGTCCGGGAACCATTTAGATAAAATAGGTGAAATAGGCCTAAAACCGGTTCTTGTTGAGAAGCGCTGGCTTGCAACTTTCATCATGATCTGTAAACTTGGTCTAGTTCAGGGGCGTGCAGAG
>JGI24159J19872_10008685_pt1 | contig 13310 bp, 10 predicted proteins | sample Ectturendosymbi4_FD_19872 | JGI IMG/M metagenome (IMG submission 19872) | reverse complement strand
ACTTTGCATGCAGATGTAAAAAAATATTTTGAGTACACGTGTAGGCGACTGGGCGTTAGCCGTTAATTACATAGTAGTTGTTTTTATTCTCGTGGCATAGCTAGTGGGCTAGGAACGTTTGTTGCTTAGGCTATTTCAGATATAGTGCTAACCAACACACTGCTAACTCAGTCGTACTTTGGACAGTATGCTACAAATCATTTTCAGATTTCGGACGCAGGATTTAGCTGCTAGCCTGAAATCAGTCTGGGAAAGAGACGAAGTAAAATTCCTTCGTTGTTTGAAAATCGCTTTTATGCTCTTTTCCGGGAAATCAGTCAAATGACATTTTTGGAGGGGTGAGAGAGAGAGAGAGAGTTTATTGACACAAACATTAAACAATTTCATGCAAAAATAAAATTAAGGTGCTGGGACACCGAAAAAGCTGCAAATCATGTTGTCTCGTCGGACGCCCCTAGAAAGTTTCATAAATTTTTATCGTGGTTTAAAGTTGATGGCCGAATTAGTGCGAGTTTAATAAGGTTGCAGTCTGCTGGATGATCAATACAGTTGCACGGGAGTGCTGGGTCGCAACCGGTATCTATCGTTGTTTGCTCAGTTCCGCAAGGAGCTGAGCGTGGCAAAGAAAGTGTAAACCCAGCTTAAATGAAAATCTGCCCAGGTTTCCATAACCCTTTCGCATCCAAGCAGACGACTGTTGCTCTGTAGCAGTTCATATTTTTGTGCCAAAAGGAGGTCAATTCTCCCACCTCTGCAAAAGCGAGCCAGCCGCTTGAGGAGCCATGCGCACTGTAGTGTACAAAGCTTCACAAGTTGTGCAGAAGCATTTCATGATGGTGAAGAAACTCCAGGGCGCCGGCCTGCTGCATGTGATGTAGATCAACCTTCTTGGCGCATTTTCCCTGCAAAAGAAAGAGACCGCGGCAGCAAAGAAAAGGGCTCATCAGTGCATATTTTGTGTACGCAGCTGTATTAAATTTGCTTTATTTGAGTTTTAGATGGGGGTTGTTGGGCTAGAATGGATTGCTGCAATGGTCACAGTACAAAAAGGTGGAAAACCACTGGTTTAGTGCGAAAGTAAGCAGTGCACAACAAAGACAAGAACAGTCATGCAGGACCGTATGCAGGGCAACCCCTGAGAGAAAAGGTTCACACATTTGGCTAGGAAGTGTGCATGCAGTTGATTTCATTCATTGCCTCTGTGATGACTCTGCATGTTCATTTATCAGAATATCTTGCGTGTATACGTGTTAGAAAAAGTGAAGACCATTTTATATATATATTTTTTTTGGTCATTCACCAACAATGGTTGATGAAAAGTATTTTCGTTTAAAATGGACACATTTTAGGAAAATATGCCTAAGTTTCTTTTGATCTTGATGGCCTTTTTGGACACCAGCCGACTAACAAAAATCTTAGAGGGAACACTGATGCTGTGTGACCTATTGACTGTGCGAACTGTTTTTTTTTTGTTGCAAAAAACAATACACTTACTTACTTACTATTATGAACAGGTCTGTTTTGAATGAACACCATGGAAAATATCTGATAACCCTGGTAATGTGTGTTATATTGAAAATAATGCGTGGTATTGTATAGTGCCCACATCGTATTGCCGTGTGCCACAATACAAAATGTTAGTTTTGTCTCCAGAGACATTGACTTCTCAATATGTGTTTTCATAAATGCATGGTTCTAGCAGCGTTTGCTTGTCATTCTGAAAAAAGATAGGCTTAATTTCTGCCACTTCCTTAATTCCTGGTAAATTAGAAAACAACTTAATCTGTAGAATTATGTAGAAGTATGTGAGCTTAAGCTGTGTAGTGAATCCATCATGGAGTTATTTACAGTTTTACACTGAAACACCACAGCAATTTCAGTTGTCCTCACAATATGCTGTTGATCATTCAGTGGTAGTGGTACTGCACATGCAATATTTGTTTATCTCTTAATTAATGAGTGAAGTAACACTACACAAGAGGACAACAAAACTTACAGAAAGCACAAAAATTCGGAAGGCAAGTGGCAGCCAGTCTTGTGGTCAGTATGCTGGGGACAACCAAAGTCGGATCAAAACTGCACACAGGCCAATATGCTAGCAGTGTTCCCTCTGACCACAGCCAGAGACAGGCGTTGATGGAACCACTGTCACTCACTGGGGTCACCAGACATACAAGTCAACAACTTTGTTTGTGAGGCCACTCAAAAAAGGGGTGGTGGACTTACTATACACAGCAGTGGTTTCGATTGCGACTGGTTGAAAGTGGTAACTGTTAAGAAGGTTATTATATTTTCGGCAATTTGTAACCTCAACCGTTGCCTTCTTGGCTGGCACTGTCTTTGTAGTGGAACTGAGCAAAAGTGTCCACAACTGTTGCGTCCCATACCAGGCTTAATCCACTATACAACCAATGAACCAAGAACCCAAAATCAATCCATCAGGCCTCCTTATGTCCCGTGTCAAGCCGAAGGAGGTTAATGCAGGTTAATGATCTTTTCAGAATGGAGTTTATGGCTGAACGTCTGGGAAGTGGCCTGCATTTTTAGTGCTGGAGAGCCATGCAGCCCTAGTTCATCAACAATTTTACCACATATATATGTGCCTTCAAAATTTTTGGCATTGGTTCAGAGGGCAATTTCAATAAGAGCTCATCAGGGCTGAGCACAGAGTTGTTGCAAAAAAAAAACTGACCCAATAAATAAAAACCTACCGGGTTTTTTTGAAAAACCCACTTAAAAAATACATAAAAAGATTTTGGTCAGAATGTCTGAAAATATAGGCTAATGAGCACTGCTACAGTGAGTTTTAATACAACTATGAGACAAATGACCAAAATATTTCAGCAAAAAACTGACCAAAATGTCTCAGCCAAATAAAAAACGCAGTGAAATAACAGCACTTTATAACTGTATACAGTTTTTAGCCAATTTCCAATCACTGATTTAATAAGAAATCTAGATATTTAGGATGCTAAAACCTTGATCAATACAATAACTGCTTGGCATATGCTTTCTTTTCTACAATTGAGTGTGACCAAAATGTCACCTCATGGCATCTACCCTTATTTAACTGTCTTGACCATCACATAGGCTATGATGATGCTACAGCGTTGTGATATGGCCTAGATCAGTGGTTCTTAACCTGGGGTAAATTTAACCCTGGGGGTAAATTTCATCTTCCAAGGGGGTAAATTCACCGAACAATTAATCGCAACAAATGTAAATTTTTATAAATCATTCTAAGCTGTAAGAGTTTATTAATTTCATATTTTTAAGAAATGAGTACCACTGAGCTTATTGGGGGTAAATCTTATAATCTTGTTTGATGAAAGAGTAAGATATGCAAAAAAGGTTAAGAACCACTGGCCTAGGTCCTATTTAGGCTATCCTGATGCACACTGTAGATTTTATTAAAGTATGTAAAATATTTAAAGTGGTACATGTTACACAATCATGAATAGTTTGGTTTACCAAATTAAGTCTTTTTGGTTATACTTTTGTTCTTGGTAAAAATTTAAAACATATGGAATTTAGCTTAATGCTATGTGTTACTATGTTAAGAATTCACATAGTTGCTAATGGATATGCCACTTGACTGCCAACCAGAATGGTGTAGAGAAATGAATGACTTGATTAATGCTCTTGTAGCCTTGATGAAAGACTAAAGAACTTTTACTAATATGTACATGCCTTGGTAAAGATGCTTAGCATCGTAAAAATTCAATAGAATGAAATGTTTCCATGTTGTTAAAAGATAATAATGACAAACCATAAAAGAAAAATAATTTGAAGCAAAACATGCATAAATGATCAACACCATATTAGCATATGGTAACATGATTCTGAAATATGTCAGTTGTTTATCTAATCTACCAAATACAATAAACACCACTTCACAAATCCACCTCCATATTAAGTGGTTTTGGATTTAAGATACAGATTTTATGACTGGTGCTGCAAAAATTGTATTTAAATAAATAGTAGTGTATGTAGAAACAACAGTAATGTACAGAATACTTTGTTCACTCACCACACTCTTAGCTTTTCAGAAAATGTTCAGCAGGTAATTCGTTTCCAAACATGTGTTCTCTGCGTGAAACACGTGCTAATTTCTAGCAGTTTGGTGACAAAAAATGAGACCATGCAATGACTACTGGATTTATGAAGCAGTGTTTGGATTAACAAACGGGCNTTTTCTCAATGCTAAATTCAGTCCNAACTTGATTTGGATTGAATATGCAGTGGATTTATTAAATGTGGTCTAGTGTATAATGTATGTTTCATTTTCTGTTAAATACATTAGGGCAATTCCATATTAAAGGTACTGTGGGGTTGAAAAAAATATAACCGAAAAATTGAAGCAAACAAAGTGTTAACACCTTCGGTGCTGAATGACGCATATATGAGTCATATGTTCAAATGCAGGAACAATGCATTTTCGTCATTCAAGTGAATATGCTGGGTGCAGATTGGCGTGTATAAACACCAACGCGATAACATTTTGCATACTTGTTTGTTTGCAACAAAATTTTCCACAAATGTTCTTCATATCAAGACATGCTAATCCCTAAAATTTCATACAAATTGACCAAAAACTTTTGAGGTATGAAGTTTGGTAGAAAACCATTATACTAGGCCTAGGCTTACAGACTTTTTCAAAAAAGTTAGATGCGAACAGTTGTTTGGTAACACACAATAATATTTTTTGTACTCATTTGGTTGCAATGAAAATTTACAATGTTCTCCATACCTACCCGCATAATCTCCGAAAATTTCAAGTAACATGAGCAAGAACTTTTTTCGTTATGCTGTTTGGTATCAAGTAACAGTTTGCTAGGCTTAGGCTACAACACTTTTTAGAAAACACTTAGGTCTTCACAGTTGTTGCGTGTATAAGCATAACTTTTTTTTGGTTGTGATGGTGCACTGAAAACTTCCACGTATAACATTCATACCTATTCTCATCATGTCTGAAAATTTGAAATAATTCTAATGAAAACCTTCGAAGTTAAAGAACTTCTGTTTCGTAACTACAGACACGCGTAGGCTACAAAACTTTATCCTATTCAGCAGGGTTGAGCAGTTGTTCTGTGAAGCACCATAACTTTTTCAAATATAAAGTTTTTGCAACCAAAATTTACATGAATTATTTTTGAATTGTTATGAATTTTGTCTGAAAATTTGAATCCAGTACATCAAAACTTTGCGAGTTAATATTTGTTGAATCGAGGAACCGGACTCTGTTCCTGAGCATCAGACTAATTGTTTGTGCGCGTGGCTGGCAACGCGCTAATTTGGCTTCAGTAGTTGTTGAGTAGGGTGCAATTACCTTTAACATGCTTGGTCTTTTGCAGCCAAATTTTAGATGAATGTTCTACACGTGAAAATGCCTCTTACCTGAAAATTTGAGGTCAATCGGGCGAGTACATTTTGAGTTATTCAATTTTATGTGTAGTTGTTGGTTGAATAAAAGCTAAAAACTGTCCCGCACCAGCTGAATAATCGCATGGAGTTCACATCGCACCGAAGATTTAATTAATGTTTCATACATCACCCTTTATGAAAATGCTGTTTACAAAAACAACAGATGCCAAAAAATGTATATATTTTTTTTATGCAAACACATGCACCTAACATGAAAAAAAATTGCAAATTTGCAGATGTTTTTTTTGTGCATTAAAATGAGATTAAATTGTTTTTTTCTTTGGTCAAGTAAGTTTTTTGGTTAAAAGCATTGGTAAATCAATCATTTGCATAGTAAAATTACTTGAAAAATGTTTCATCGCTGGGAAGTTTAGCATCTGAATAATATTAAGAGATGTCCTGCCAGTCACATTTTTTGTCAAATGCTTTTTCCTGTAAAACCTAGTAAGGCTTTCTGCACAATGCCTTAGATTAATTAATAACTTGTGTGTACTTTAGTGCAAACGGTTTGTCCTGTTAGTCAGAATATGTCCCGTTAGTCACAATACATTTTGTTAGAAAAAACGTTTTAGGAATGAAACACCAAGTTATTCGTTTATGTGGAGGACTAGCTAGTTTCTTTTTACGAATGTCAGTGTCTGTGATGGTGTTGAGTAGAGAAAAACAGATTTAAAATGTTATCTCTACTTCAGATATTTTTACAACCCACCTTTTACTGTCCTTTCTTGTGTTAACCGATTGTACCTATACTTGTCCCTTACACTAAAATGCATAAGTTGCTACTCACAATGCTTTATTACCCTGCTACCCACAAGGCCTTTGAAGACATATATGGTTTTTGAAGTGGTACTTCATACCAGAGGCGTCTTGTTAAAAGTGATGAACCTTTTAGCAATATGGCAATAATTTTTTTAATTAACACTTTAGCAATTTAATGCTGTTTTGTTCACGGTAGCATATAATTGACTTAATTGTGCATCTTTCTGTTTAGAGTTAGCTGGAATGCTTGTTTATTTTAGATCAGCATGGTACAACTACTTTAACCTTTGGGCCATTTTACAAAAACGTGATAACTCGCGGGCCACTTCTAAGAAAATGATGTATAAAACAACAGACTCATAGCATTTAAAATAAAGAAATACAATTACTGCTCCAGGCAATTTCATAGAGCTTTACTCTAATGTACCTTGAAGGTTATTGACCAATGCACCTATACTTGGCAATGAAAAGCGTTTGTGAAACATGCAGAGTATTATAGCTATGGTTCTTGGACAAATATTTTCAAAACCTTATAAATAGCATCTGATGCTTTGTTAAATATTACATTTTATATTATTTAACAATAGTTTATAGGTGTGATTATGAAGAAAAGGTTAGCCAAACACTCTGGTGAGGAGCAGTTTTTGAACTGATTTGCTCTAAGTGATAATAGTCTTGAATTTTTTTCTGAAGAACACACAAAATAACAAAAAAAAAATAATTCAAGTGACGCATGAACAGTAGAGATGAAGTAGTGAGGCAAATACCAACAGATAAAGAAGTAACATAAGCTTATACTGTACACAAGAAATATGAGTGGAACTCCAGTTTAAGAATGAAAAAAAATATGTTGTACCTATAATGTGGATTATATGGCTGTTCAGTTGTTTAAGTTAGTTTAGTTGTTTTATTTCAAGATCGTAGTTTTTTAGTTTTCCAATGCAAACTTTTCTGTTAACTTGTCAAAAGACCCACTTGCTTTGTTAAATGCTTAGGCATTTTATTGTTAAATGAAAAATTTCATATTGTATGAAGAAATTGGGTGAGGAAAAAATTCCATTGTGTACAGAGGAAGAAGAAAAGGAACTATAAACTTTCTTGCAATTTTATGTGTAGAAAAGGAAGCACGTTCTGCCATCACCAATTGGATAGGCTTTTTGAATTTTGGTGCTTTCACGGCAGTAGGAGTAGAAATTTTTTTGTAGGTTTTGTGTTTATTGAAATCATCTGGATGTCAGCTGAGTTTCACATTAAATCTTATCAAAATTCTTTCCACTAATAATACAAGACTACTGTTTTAACAAGTTTGAGCTGTAAAGTTCTTTCACTGATTGTAGTTTAAAAAGTGTAGATTACACTGTCACACACATTTGTGTAACTTTGAGTAGGAAAAAATGGTCTGATAGTGGCCAGTGGCTTTTCCTTTTTGGATTGGAATTTGGGGCATGAATGAAGAAAGCAGTCAGGTACATTTGTGCAGAAAGTCATTTTTAGTTTGATTTGCTTAGTTTAGTGAAAAAGTGATTTCACAATAGAGACAGCTCGTGCATATTTATCTTGAAAGGTCGTTTGTGGTTTGTGAATCTGTGACTCCCAATGTGTAAAGTGATGTATTTTGTTTTCAGGTTCGCCTGACTCATGAGCTGATTCAAGAAAATATAGTAAAATTTCATGAGTGGTATGAGACAAGCAATCACTTGTGGATGGTTGTTGAATTATGTACAGGTATGTGTGAAAGTAAATGTCACATCACACAGGAGTACATTTCTTCATGCATTATATTGCCCAAACTGAAAAGGTTGTGTTGTTGTACTTGATATGTTTTACCTTGTCGATGAAAATTACAGTTACAAAATGAGGGTTGCGGAGTCAGAGGTAAAATATCTGACTCCAACTCTGACCTTTCCAAAATTTCTGACTCTGACTTCCAACCCCTTAACATGAAGGGAATGAAATTTGGCTGTTAAAATCAATGGAAATCGTGGTGCACAGCAAGAAATCTCTGTTTCAACCAAAGTTTCAAAAGTAGTTGTACCATTTCAGCAGGAATTCCCAATTTAGGAGTGTGATGTAAAAAAGATCCAATTGGACATCCAGAGTCACAGTCAGACAAAAAAATCCAACTCGGACTCTCGGTGTTATTAGGAATCTGACTCCACCCAAAAACCTCCGACTCCCTATGACTCCGACTCTGCAACCCTGGTTACAATCACCTAATGAAAACAATTAAATGAACATCTCTTGACTTCATCAATTCCTAAATTTGATAAACATCAACAGTATTTACCATTGCTGTTGCTGATACAAATGTGGAGGTGAAAGGGTGCATGTTCCCCAGATTTTTATTTGCCCTGTTTTCTTTTGCTTTTAGATATAGAAATTCTAAGTACTAGGCAGTTAAAGATAGTATGCTATTCAAAATGAAAAATTGCTGATACTTGAGCAAATCTGAGTGTGATACTTCTTGGAATGAAATCCATTAATATCCTAAAATCTGCAGGTGTGATAATGTAAATAGTTTGTAGTATGTTTGTATTGCTAACTCTATGGAGAGGATGACCACTTTAAAATAATCCCAAACCGAGTCAAGGGAAAGGTCAGGGCCACTGAGTTGCTCTGTCATCAGTAGACCTAGAGAGTTTCCAGGAAAGGCGTGGCTCGTAGGCGATCTCCATGTTCACCTGAAAGCATGGCACAAGCCAACCTCATAGTTGATTTCCTCAAATGGCTGAAGGGTTTAGTTTGCCCTTTTAAACAAACTGTTGATCCAACAGCTGCAGCTTTGTCAGGCATTGCACTTTGGGCCAGAATGGAGCTGGTAATAATGATGGTGAAAGCATATTACAGTTTTACAAAACTGTGTAACTCGCAAACTGCAGCCCCATGACCAATTGCAGTTTAACATCATGTCCAGGAATAGGTTTGTTTGCTGAATACCATAAAAATCACATTGCTATTACATATGAAAAATTTCAGGTGGTACATTAGAAGAGGTTTTGAAACTTGACGCATGTCTGCCAGAAGAGACTGTGCTTCAGTTTGGAAAAGAAATTTTACTGGGACTACACTATCTTCATGAACATGGAATAATTTATGCTGATCTCTGTCCCAGAAAGGTACCTGTGTGCAAGCTTTGGGCAGATGTTTACTGAGATATTTGAAGCATGTGAAGATAAAGTTCAAGTAAACTTTATACTTGTCTGGTTTGTAGAAAGCTCTTGTGTTAGAATGCTTAATGCGTATCAACAGAGTTGGTTCTACATCTATTCGCGCAGGTATCATTTGAGTTCACAGGACAACCAAGTTTTGGCAAGAATATATACCTGTTAGGTAACAACATCTGCAGAACATAAATACAAAATTAATCATTATCACCACAAAAAGGTTAAAATGCCCACATCACACAAAAGTGATTGCACTCTGTCTCAGTGCATAGTTCACTGCAACAATCTTTATATGCTTAATTTGCCATTTGAGGTCCCTTAGGCAAGCAAAGCTCAGATTTGTGTTGTGTTGGGTTTGGACTGTTAATGTTGGTTAGCTTAAATACTGTAGCCCTTTGTCTTCATAATGACATATATTTGTACTGTATCTTTTGTTAATGCAGTAGTTTTTCTTGAGTTGGCTAGCAATACCTTTCCTGTTTTCAATTAGGTACAAGTCACATGTTTGCGAACTACACTGAAAGCTTGTGTTTTTGCACCAAGACCATTCAAGGCAATCTTTTCTGACTTGGTCACTCTCTTTATTTAGTCGGTCTTTTCCAGCTAAGCTCCCGAATTAACTCTGAAACTCTTATCCTGTCCTTGTAAACTTTGCTTTTGAGGCTGCTTGTGTTCATTTTTTTCTTATACCTTGTGGAAAATATCAATAGAACAAATCAGTGGAAAGTTTCCCAGAAAATCAAAATTATACAGTATGAGCATTATGACCTTTTTGGCCACAACCAAGACAAGTGGCTGTACACACAATTTTTCGTTTGTGTGCAGAAGTTTGAGTTGGAAACTTCGCAAAGATGAACCTAGTCTGTGTGGATCGATAGTTTTTAAAAGCTAGGGCATTTTCAATCTGCATGAAAAGTTTATGACGAAACTTTGCTTTGTTAGGTGTGAATTGAGTTATTTTTAAGTGTAGCTGACCTTTCTTGGATGTCAGTTGGAGAAACTTGGATATATATATAATTTTGCAAAGTGGGAGCCTTACCAGTTTTTTGTTTTCTGTTATTATTTGAGGTGTTGTTGGATGGCCCTGGAACAATGAAGTTGACTAACTTTTGTCTAAGTCGTCTTCAGAATGAAAGCTTGGCTGATGTTTATTCAGAAGCCAGTGGTCAGCTGCCTGATGATGCGGATTTCGTCTGTGATCCAAACATTTTAAAAGGTGAGACAATAAAAGTACTCAAGTAGGCCTTTCATCAACATGCAGGTTATTTTGGTCGGATGGCAACGGAAAAATTAGAACCAATTTCTTGGTGGGTGGTGTTTATTGATTTTTCTATTTTTGCTTAATCATGGTAAAATTATATGTGATTGGTGTTATGAGCAGTGTTTCCATTGACAAGTCATTTCATGCTATGTACTTTTAATGTTCAGGAAGTATCGAGTACCAATCACCAGAAGTAATTAAGGGAAGTGATTTGTCATTTGCCAGTGACATATGGGCCTTTGGAATCTTGCTATACGAAATGTACACAGGCAAGTTAAGTGATATTTGTTGTTACACTGAACATGTGCGTTTTAATGTTGACTGCGTGATGTTTTTCACCCAGGTTCAGTTCCATTTAAATGCCACAACACAGCTGACTTGATTCAACAAGTGTGTCATGGAAAGTACGATGAACCACATCTAAAGCGACGGTCGGTTCTGGCATCTCTGCAGCAGATGTCAAACATAAGAGAAGAAAAACCTTCAGAGGCTTTTATAGAATTGCTGAGATGCACTTTGCAAAAGCAGCCCGAGAAAAGGTTCTCCAATTTTGTTCATTCAGACTTAATTTGTTCATTTAAATTGTGACTGTATTTTAACGCAATCACAAGCTTTCACAACTTTTCTTTTCGTCGTTGGCATTTGTCTTAGCTTCAAAGTTGAAGTAAATTGGTTTGTGAAATTTTTCAACACTGGTTTCGGATAGTTGGGGCATCGTCAACATTTTTCAGACCCTCCACTCAAGAGCTTTTACGTCATTCGTGGTTCGAGAAACTCTCTCAGAAAATTGACGGAGCCACGTTCGCCTTGGCAGGTATGAAAATGTTTCAGGTGGAACCAAGTGATTTCGATGCTATGCTAAAACTGCTGGTGCGTTGTGTAATTTACATACAGACCATAGCAATATTTTCCTATCTATTGAGGAAAGCTGTGGCCGCAATATATGTCTTTTCTCCATTTGTATTTAGGCGTGAAGTGCACAACGAACAATGACGTTCTACTGGGTGTGAAATGCATTTGACGCACAAAGTCGCCCTATTTTCCTAACGCTGTAGCAAAGATCTCGCAGTGAACTATCTTGTTCAAACAAACTTTGTGTTTTTTGCAGACGTGAAAATTTCTTCATCTGCCAAATCAATTTCGAAACAAGGAAAACTTGAAGACAAGTCCAGCGCTCCGTTAAACCAAACCCCAGAAAGTGTCAACGTGCTGGACAGCACATTTACTCTCAGGTTCGTAAGGTTTGGCAGCAAATGTGGTTAAAATTATTCAAAATGGACGAAAATGTGTTGTTGTCGGTGCCGCCCAAAGCTGTTCCTTAGTAAATTCATTTTATTCACTTGGTTAGGAACAAGGTTTTCGTTGTTGTATAATATGTTACCCTTTTACCTGAAACTTAATTGATAGATATAAATAAAAATTGATAGATATAAATAAAATGTAATCACTGGGACGACGTGCTTCCGTGAAAACTCATACAATACTTCATCAATGAAGTTGAACCGTGAGTCGATCAACTGCATGCACAGCATCCCCTCACCGCGATGTCTTCCTGTGACGTAGATCAGTGGACCCTGTGACGTCAGCAATACGCAATAATGATGAACCACCATAGTTTTGGTTGAAGTGTTCACTTCAGTCATTGTTTACATCAGTGTTCAACGAACTTTGTGGCTTTTCCATCCATGAATGCGAATGAAGTAGTGGTCAGTGGATTCTGTCCCGTATGTATTTATCAAAAACCCACTTCGGCCGCAGCTACTGGAGAGTCTTAGGATCTCTGTCATCAATCGCCACCTGCCATGAGGTGTACGGTTAAATATCGTCAGCCTTGGTCGCTTTGATTTTTAACGACTTTTATACTTCGTTCTCGAATTTGTTCTTCCTATATGCATGACGTCACAAACAAAGCCTTTGTCGTCATCAGGTTTCTAATTTTCGTTAAAAAAAACAAGTATCAAGTTCGCAAATCAATCATCACGGTCTATTAAATTCAACTACTGCTTGAAAGAAACATTAGGTTTCATTTGCTGGGTTTTGATCAATCTCCTTAAATCCCGATGCAGTTATTACAACCTGTCAGTTGATGATGCAATTGCAGCTCGCGCCCCCACACAGCCCAGTGCGGCAAGAGCGAGGACTTGGTGAACAATCGACCAGGCCCGACTGGTCTGCGGGATTCTCTGTCTTCATCAAAGAAGCGAAGTCTGACTGGAATGTCTGACTCGATAAAGTCTTTCAAAAATCCGCAGAAAGATGCAACGGACAAATCCGTCAAAGAAGGTTTGTGTTATGATGCCCGTGCTTTTTTGTGAAGCAATGAAATATCACTTAAACTTATATTACGGGATATTGAGTGCATTTAAACCTTGAATTAGACGAATGACACATCAGACTTAAAAATCTGAGCAGCACTAGTCAGACTGTTATGCTGACAAACGTAAAAGTATAAAGTCCAGGCCATCGGGAGCAACGGCTTCGATGGTCAAAACTTCTGCACTTAGTATCAGGGCTGTGGAGTCGGAATCGGAAGGATTTTCAACCTGAAGAGTCGGAGTCGCAGAGAATTTTAACGACTCCGACTCCGGGCAGACCTTCTGCTCACCAATTGTGACTGTTTGTGCCGCAAACATGCGTAAGCTTCACACTTGGCAATTTAAGCAGCTTGACGCTTCAACAAGAGATGATCATGGCTATTCAGA
>JGI24159J19872_10008684_pt1 | contig 13310 bp, 9 predicted proteins | sample Ectturendosymbi4_FD_19872 | JGI IMG/M metagenome (IMG submission 19872) | reverse complement strand
AAGGTGCATCAATTTTAACAAGAGGCCTCTGATATGAACTGCTACTTCACCAACAACCACATGTCTTCAAAGGTGGTTAGTAGGGTAATAAAGCATAGTGTGCTAAGGGACAAATGTAGGTACGATGGGTTAACATAAGGAAGTACAGTAAAACTTAGAGGTGGGTTGTACAAATATGTAGTGCAGATAACCTTTTAAATCCATTTTTCTCTATTCAACACCATCACAGACACCAATATAATATTGTAAAAAGAAACTAGCTTGTCCTTTACGCAAATGAATAGCTTGGTGTTTCATTTCTAAAACATTTTTTTAACAAAACATTTTGTGACTAACGGGACAAAATCTATTTCGCTATAAACAAAGAAACCATCAGTTTTGACAAAATTCTCTGGTTTAAATACGAAGTACACACTATGTTATTAATTAATCTGAGGTACTGTGCAGAAAGCCTTACTAGGTTTTGCAGGAAAAAACTATTAACAAACAAAATGTGACTAAAGGGACATCTCTTTTAATATTATTCATATGCTGAAATTCCCAGTGATGCAACTTTTTACAAGTAATTTCACTATGGAAATGATTAGTTTATCAATACTTCTAACCAAAAAATTACTTGACCAGAGACAAAAACAATTTAAGCTCATTTTAATGCACCCAAAAAAACATCTGCAAATTTAACAATTTTTTTCATGTTAGGTACATGTGTTTGCATATAAAAAAAATATACATTTTTGGCATCCGTTGTTTTTGTAAATGGTGTTTTCATAAAGACTGATGTATGAAAAGTTATTTAACACTTTGTTTGCTTCAATTTTTTGGTTTTATTTTTTTCAACCCTGGAGTACCTTTATCGTGGAATTGCCCTTTTTAGAATTTCAACACCCTCAGCAAACGGCTTCTTAAAAGACTTCTTAAAAGTTTTCCGGACCACTTTCTGAGATGCATCATCCAACACTATTTGCTAAGCGACTGAAAAACAGGCTCTCTGAACTGGCCCACAGCACATTACTATTGTCAATTATGAATTATGACTAAACAATAGCGCTCAGTGATGTATAAAACTGGCTAGTCAACACGCTTGCCTACATGCTGATTACACTTGGGAATTGCACTGAGATTGTTTACACAGTTCAGTAGTAGCTGATTAGCTGTTAGTGAGATTAAGGTTAGTTTCAGTGCTGCAGCATCGCGATTGCGTTACTTGAAGTGACAATTATTTTCACATGTTTCATGGACCCTACTTGCGCTTTCCTAGAACACCAAAAGTTATTTAAAAACAATGTACATTCCTTTTATCTCTCACTTTTGCAAAATACATCTTTCACTTATGAAAAAATATCTTAATCGTTTTCACAGAAAAAAAAACACTCTTGTCTAAAATAGCCACAATTAAAGTCATTGCTGAATGCCAATAATAATTGGTTAAAGTAGATCCCCTGTGAGTTTTGTAACCGATATTATTGATATTGATGTGTGTCCTAGATTTTGAATAAACAAGAAAAATGAAAAAGTCCATTCTCTTGGTCTGCAGTCTCCACACATCAGCTTCGCGACACTGTTGCAAAACGCACTAGGCTTTCATGATGATACCGTCTCAAATGGCTTTTCAAGTGAAGTTATTTGAATATTCTGTAACCACCATAAACAAAAGCTCAAGCAATTGAGCCTACGAGTACGAACCAACTCTAAACTTAACTCTTCCGTTGTTTACCACTGTTATGTCAAGCAATTGCAGGTGTATTCCAACTACTTTCATCACGTATTCACTGATGTCTGCTGCGCTGTTATTGTGTAGACCAGTGTTATTCAACCTTTTTGCTGCAGCGAAACCTTCCGCAAATGTTTGTGTTGCTCCTGGAACCCTATGCAATGATCCAATTGTCTATCCTACTATCTGCAATAAACCAATTGGATAGAAACGATATTTTTGGTCTGTTTTGGCGAAACCCCTGGCAGCCACTCGCGGAACCCTGAGGTTCCGTGGAACCTTGTTTGAAAAACATTGGTGTAGAGGACAAAGATAAATAACTGTGTTACCGTCATCCGACTGGATCAGAACGTGCAGCGCTTTATAAGCAGGAACATGACCGAGGACCAAAAATCAGATTTATCATTTGCGCACTGACAGTGGCCATGTTTTGCTCATGCTGCACGACTAATTAATTTGATCGAAATAGGTAGCCGCAGCGAAATCTGAGGGTCTGTTCTACCAGAGATTAAGGTCACAATGCATTTTTATTTCAAGTTGGAACTTGTTCTAGTCACATCATACTGTGGAATTATTGCCAAGTGTAGTGTTGACAAGTTAGTCAACACCAGCGCAGTACATGTTAGCGCATTTTGCAAGACTAAGTGCTTGTACAAAAACGCAAAGTGTGACGCTTACGCACTTTTTTGTGGCACAAACAGTCACAATCAGCAAGCAGAGGATCGCCCTGGAGTCGGATTTTTTCAAAAGATATTTTACTCACTCTAAATATCCAGACCAAACTCCTTCCGACTCTGACTATGCAGGCCTGGTAGTGGTAACAGTGTTTAAGATTAGTTCAAAATATGTTGGAATAACACACTCACATGCTACAAGAAGGACACTAGGAGTACCGAAATTGTTAAAGTGTATTAACAAAGCACAGCTGGAGCCAGAGCCATGTTATAAAAAAACACAGCTCCGGAGTTCTGTTACAAAAAACACAGCTCTGGAGCCATGCTTACGAAGAGAGCTCCGGAGCCATTTCGTTTTTACAAGAGCTCCGCAGCCCTGGTTTTATTAACTCTTTGGCAAACCTATCAAATCCTGATTGCATTTGAAAACAACACTACAAAATCTGTGGTGGTGATTATACAGGTGCATTTATTCATTGTTTACCCTTTGTGATTCACAAGGGATAGCACTGTAAACTAAATTTAATCTAGCTAAAGCTTGCAAATAAACTTAATTTTATAGGTTTGACAAGATTTGTCAATTCAAAACTACCAACATGGGGACAATATCTCCTACAGATCAATCATTCATTGTTGTATATATAGAAACGTTTCACCTACTGTATGTAAAGCTTGATTGGAAGTTTGGAGCTGATCTCCGTGGTGATGTTCATCCAGATATACTTTTGAATCTTACCTCTGAGGCAAAATCTTATTTTATATTTTAATCATTCAGGTACTCAAAATTTACTTTTTTCAAAGCTAATAAAAGTCAGGAAGCAGTTCAATGCTTTTTGTTGCATTGCTATAGGTTTGATATCTGAAACATAGGTCACTAGTAAACGTTAGTAAACGTTATCAAACAAGCTAGCCGTTACAAAAGTCGACTGGCTATGTAATTTAAACTCTAGACCAAGGGTAGTAACCTACTTAATAATCACGGGCTGCATGAATTGTGCATTATTGCTGGCAGGCCACAAAATCAATTAATTTTATCCTCAAATCCTACCTTTATCTAACTGTTGAGGAAGAGTGACTGAATTTACAATCTGAGTACCTGTTTATCATGGAGCTTCATTTTGACATGATGTTGTGCTCTAACTTGGGGTAACAGAACGTCTGATGCGGGCCATATCAAATGCTCATACTGTCCACAGGTTCCCCACTCCTGTTCTAGACTGATGCAACCTAGAGTAACCCAACAATTTTAACCATCATACACATTTTTGGAAGCTTTGCAATAGCTGGAGTGATGTGTAATATGCCTAGCGCTAATTGATGCAGTACCAAATATTTTCACTGAACTAAAGACTAGCAACAACAGGGCTAATAAGCTACAATTTCGATTAGACTCATTGAAAGCTTGTTGGCATGTAACTGTTTGTGCTGAGTACCATGGCAGATTTTCAGTAACCCAAACATTTTTAACCACTGATCTTGTACAAAGACAGTTTGTTTTATGCATCAGAAAGTTAGTGATTAGCTTGTTAGTCTGAGTATGTACCAGATGGGTTAAGTACCACTAGTGATCAGCTAGACACATTTCCAGTATAGATAAAGATAATCAGTTTTCCCATTTAGGGAAGTTCAGAATCTTGCTAACAGTTGAACTTGCTACCTTATGTTCGTGCAAAAAATGTTCAATCTGTTTTAATTACTAGCATTGAAAATCGTTCTGTGTTGTTTTGTAAAATGTACAGTGATGTGAAAGTCTCATGATAACCATTCTCAAATGATAGTTTGAGTTTATTAGTGTAAGTGTAAAATATTAAATATTTTGACTGATAACTACAAAATAAATGTCATTGGAAAACATGGGTTGTCTCAACCAAGTGCCCCTTGACAGTATGATAATCTTTCTTGAAGTTTTGGATTTGGTAACTATATTCGAGGTGATTCTGGGTGGTGTGATAGAGTTGCAGGTTGACATGCATGTTCACATTTGTTGGATGATCTGCACAGTTGAGCAGGATATTTTTGCGATACAACCAGATTCTTTTATCGATGTGCTCAGATCCCAAGGATCAAAGGATAGCAGAGAAAGTGTTAACCGAAGCAAAATGAAACCCTGTCAAAATGTTTTAATATTGTCAGTATTCAGCAAAAATATGTTGTGAAGTAAATATGTATATGCATTATGCACCTTGTACTTTATAAAGTGTGAAATCCCATTGCAATTGTGTTGAATTTCTTATGACTACACACCGATTGATAAGAAATTATAAATTCAACGCTAATAAATCAACAGCATAATTGCTGCACTGATGTAGGTGCAATTTGATGAAATTGTTAGCTGTGTGTAATCTCAAAAACAAAACAAACTTTAGCCTTGTAAGGAATCTGTCTGCTTGTTTCTGCTTTCATACTTTTGCGATGTTTATTGTGTGTAATCTGTTGCAGACGGAGCGTCCAAGTTTTCAAAAAACAACACCCATCAGCGGTTGTTTTTGGACTGATTACCTGTTGCACCTTGGCTATGTACAGCATTGGCTCTATTATGGTTTTCACATTCAGCATCGCTCTACCCATGCTTTGTAAGTGCAGGGGTGCACTGTTATTATGTTAAACTGTTTTTGCTGAAATGTATGTGTATGTAGCCGCAATAAGCAGTTCAATGTTCCGCACGGTTGATGAGCTTCTTAACAGTTTCTTTATTCGTTCTCCAAAGCTCCATTTCCTCTCGGAAGGGACGTGCGATTAGCATCCCTAGGAGGTCTCATACACCTCACTGTTCTCAGCAACCTCTGCTCTCATTTAGTTACTGCCATGCTTTTCCAAACAGGGTGCCAGTCATTTTGTTCCGTCATTCGTCACAAAGCAGAGAAAAAAATTACAACTCAAGTTTTGTCTGCAATGCTTCTGTAAACGGAATTAATTTTACGTTTTTTTTTCATTATAATCTTAAATATATGTATTGCCTATTCCTGGCAGTAGATGTGGCAGGGTTGAGAAAAAACAGTTTTTTTTTCAAAAAAAAACAACCCACCTGGGCTTTTTTGTTTGTTTTTTTTTNAATTGTTTTTTTTGTTTTTTTAGAAAGAAACAAAATTTGTTCTTTTTTTAAGGAAAACAGAAAAAACCCATTCTGAATTGTTTTTATTCCATCATGCAATATCACTATTTTCAGGATTACACAAAAACTTGTTATACCTATTATGGCATTCAAAATTGAGGGTAAAGAAATGTACCCCATCTTTGTTTTCGCAAAGTGTTGTTGGTCTATTAACCTCTAAGTGGTAAGGCTTGGCGAGAATGCGCACAGCAGACAGAAAAAACATTCCCACACAAACTCTGCAGTTCACGTCAAGTTTATGTGCATGCCCTGCTAGTTCAGCATCTCTCGAAGGTATGTTTTCAATATATGATTCGGTATGGTCCAAAATCAGAAAATGTTTAGATGAAGAGAAGGCAGAAAAATTGGTTAAAATATACCGATTGTGTAGAGCTGAAGAAGATTACCATTAGAATGTACGCAAACTGTTTGATTTTTTCTTCACTTTTTTTCAAGCCCTTTTCAAATTTCGTTGCCATTCGTTTTGTTTGATTAAAAAAAAAATTACAGTAAGCTGTACAAGTCACTTGCTTATTTTATTTTTTACTTCTTAATAGATTTTTCAAAGGAAAAGTAAAGAGTGGGTTTTATCGGGTTTTTAAGTGGGCTTTAAAAAAAAGGGTGGTTTTTTTGGGTCGTTTTTTTACAACTACCGTGAGATGTGGAGACATTTCAAAGAAGTGGACCTTATTTTATTCGTCTGAATGAACATGAAGTTGTCAGCGGATATGTTCAAGCAGAAAAGATGTTCTGTTATCAGGCTTGTATTTCAGTGAGTCAAAATATCAGTGACATCAACTCTAAATAGTTTCAAAACCGAAACGCGTGTTCTGAATATTTTTTTATGGAAAACAGATACCCACTTTGAATCTAAAGTTAGAAGAGAATTTTGCAGCTATTTTAGTTGGTCATAGTTTGATCTGAAAATACAACTCACAGTCTGAAACAAAGTTTCCATGTAAATTACTAGTTCGATTTTCCGAAGCTTGCGAAGTCCTCGAATTAAGCGCAGTTGGCTTACTGGTAAATTTAGTGATTTGAGTCAAAAAATGTGTGCTTTGCAGAAGCTGCTGTTTATCAACGGATAACTTCACCTTGGCCCAAACCAAAGTTACGTCTCTGAAGATAAATCGTAACGATAAGCTTTTTTCTCAACGACAGAGATTTTGCTAATGTATTTGAACATACAGCACAAGGGGAACTTCATTGGTATTTTTTGAGCTTGGCTTACATTATTTTCAACGTCTGGATCAGCAAACTACTTTGACGCAGTGATTTAACCTCAAGCCGACGTCTCTATAACACTAAATGTATGATCCAGGTATTTTAATTAATGCAAAAGTGTAAATTGGAGTACTTAAAACTTCACTTGTACCCTTTGGTGCGGTTAAATCGAAGGTGGAGGATGTACTTGTCTGAGACAGAAGGCTGTTTGTCATTTGGTTGGAGCTTCGACACTCAGCCTGTAGACCGAGACAAGACCGATACTGTGCTTTTCGTGTAATTTTTCTGCTTAAATTTTTTCTCGAGCTCCAGAAAATATTTTGGGTGTATTCTGTGTTTGTTTGGGGATAGGGCCGTACTGGTGGCTTTGCATTTAAACAACCGGTTTTCCAAGCAAAGTTCTAGCGTGATGTTTCATTCAAAATGTCAAGTCTAAACATAGCATTGGAAGCCTAAAGACCGAGGCTTCCACCCTGCAAGATCAACACTTACCAGAACAGGTCTCGAGTCTATCAAAGGTACTCGGGCTTCTTTATCTGCATTGGCTTTATCGTTTGATTCAATGAATATTTAGAAAAACACCAACTCAGTTTTTTCAGTGGTTTGCTGCTGTTTTTTTTCAAAATCTAAAATGTCCCTATTTGCCCTGCTTGTGAACAAGATGGTTATTTTAGCCCTCACATAAGCCCTTCTGTGTGTTATCGGTCTAGAAAATAGTCGGTGACCTTTATGTTTTTGGTCTTCACTTTTCAGTGAATGCTTACCAGATTTAGCATTTTTGCAGGATTAAGCAATACTTTCATTCCCCCCCCAATCAAAAATTGTTCACGCCACTCATCTTGCTGTTATGAAGTATACGTCACAGGAGTTTTTTTGGTGTAGGGTGTTCCAAAAAATTTGCTTTTTAAGGTGCACATATCTTAAAATACAGTATATTCTCTGGTGGTGACGGCGGTTGGGTGCATATAATGGAATATCGAATCCTATGGATTCCAATCCTTCAGTATTCGAATCCAAAAATCTGAGTTTTTTCGAATATTTGGATTCGAAATAAATTTGAATTAAATAAGCGTGAAAAATTGCAAAGTTAGCAAAACAAACACTTTCAGTAAATTTTGCAGTGGCACTCTGCGCTCCTGAGTAAGAGAAAGAAAGAAACACACAACAAACTCCCGGCACTGCGTAGTGACGTAACGAGCTAATCAACAGGCCGTGTGATCGTTGATCGGCGTTCCAATCCTCTGAGCAATCAGCTCATTTAGGTCCTAACAAGTTATTCCGGAATAGGATTCAATATTCTGGATCAGTGCTCTTCAACAGGGGTTCCACGGAACCCTAGGATTCCGCAAAACATGTAGTGGGGGTCCCGTGACGGTTCCTCCTCATTTTTAGGGGAAATGATTTTTTGCTTCATTGAAATTTTGTAGATCACCGTGCCGCATTCAGACTCCAAGTAGGCCAGTTGATTATACAGGAGGTTGAGTGCAGATAGTGGAATAAGTATTGACAGTTGTTGCGTCACTTCTTCACTGTTGTGCAATTAAGAACGTTATTGTGAATCACAGTTATACGATGTTGTACAGTTCTCAGTAGAGATGTACAGTTCACATTAGAGTAGGCTGAGTAGAAAGTAGACTCAGCCTGAGTCTGGTAAAGAGTAGACTGAGTCACAGACCAGAGCTGCTGTTCAACTTTGTGGGAATAAAGTAAAAACAGTTTGAAACACAACTTTGTACTATTTAGTCAAGCCAGATGAAGCAAAATAGCATATTTTCTTGTGTGAAACGAAATAATAACAACAGCGAAGGTGTGGATGGTAATGAACAATGTAGTTCAAATGCAAAAGAGGTACCTAATCCGAAGCGGACCAAATGTAATTCAATTGCCAAAGCTAGAAAATGGGACGACACATATTTGAGATACGGGTTCTTTTGGCCGGATGACCAAATTGTGAATGTAGTGTTACATTCCAAAAATGCAAGAACAACCGAGTCATTAAATTTCTCGCTTTTTAACTTCTGTAATAATTTTTTATTTATTGAAGTGTCGAATAACGAAATATTTGATTTTCGTACAACTAATTCGTGTTTTTTCATATTGTGTTAATAGGGGTTCCATGACAAACGCGAAAGTATATCAGGGGTTCCACGATGACAAAAAGGTTGAAGAGCACTGTTCTGGATTCGAAATAAAGATTCCGGCATATTCCAGAACCTCTAAATGTTCCATGATACACATCCCTAGTTGGGTGTCACACAAAAGCGGTTACCTTTTCTAGACCAAGTCAAACTATGCAAATTTTCATGGAACCATCAATATAAAAGTGCTTTATATCATAAATTCACAACACTTTTTGAAACGGGTCGAAACAGATGAGTCATCATTTTTCACACGCTGCACAAGCACTAAAAGCACTGTTGGTGTCCCCAACAATCTCTTGTATTTACAAAAAGTGTGTAAAAGATGTACGCAAAAGCATCCTGCGCGCGCATATCCTATCGGTTTACTGTTCGCCAATATCTCGCCAGACCTGACCCGACCTAACCTTACTGGTTCAAGAAAGCTATTTGACGTGTACGGATGGAATGTGGAGTTACCGAAACTAAAAAGAGCAATCGCAGGTTTCGCGGTTCAGTTGCAAACGCTTCAATTACCATTACGCATTTAAAGGAAGTCAAAGAAAATTACAAAGGCTTGCAGCTAGAAAAAATTTTTGCGGATGTGCCGATCAAATTGCTACACTGCAGAAATCTTGCTAGGTGTGAAAATTTTGTGGGGTGAACATCTGCGTCTTATCCTCAGTGCTTCACAAAGCTTGGAACTTGAAACGCCACCATGAATCAAATCACGCAAACTTGTCCATGACTGATTATATCCATCTAAGTCCGGTTTGACAGCGAACAAATAGCCACTCAGTGGGCAGCAGACATCGTCGAAAATATTTTCTGAAGAAGCTGATACAACAACTGAAGCCAGTCAAGTGGAAGCATCGTGCACCTTTTACAAGTGATACCTGAAGGAACGCACTCGATCGGCTGCGGCACCTTGCGAATCAGTTTACACATTTCTTACAATCCAGTGCAAAACTCACAAGATCACCACATGACATTAACACTTGTTCCATAACAAAACGAACGTGCAAATACAAATTATACTTATATTGGTATATTGCGGCTCGTGAAAATCAAAGTTTTATTATATACGGCTCTAATGTGGGGCAGGTTTGGCCATCCCTGCTGTGGGCACCAAAAGGGAGCGCCACACAATCATGTTTGGGGGTAAATTCCCCCAACCGGATCCCCCACTGCTCTACAAACAAAACGCCTTTTGGCCATTTCTATAGCTTAAATAATAAAGCAACAACAATGTTGTTACTACACAAACTTAAAATCTGCGATAATGTGAAAAAAAATTGGTCAAGTTATGTCACTTGAAAATCGATGTTATTTCGTATAATGTAATGGAAGTGCTTTTGCTTGTACATTGTCATATGTGGTGACCGGTGAACCATTTTTTCCCTTTGGGCTGTTGTCTGCTCCAACTAATTTTTGTAATCTATGTTTTACATTCATGATACTTCCCAGGTATACATCTGGCTTCTGTCAAAGTTGGGCTTTGTTTTTTTTCAGTGGTATTAATCCATGCATCGTTTCGGATGAGAAACTTGAAGAACAAAATGCAAAACAAAGTGGAAGCAGTTGGCTTCAAGAAAACTCCCATGGGTGTGTTGTTAAAGGCTTTGAGTCAAGAAACGAATTTCACGTTGTAGGCGTTTTGCACTTCAGAGTGATACGAAATACGTTATTATGCGTGGCAGAATCAGTGTTAGACTTGGCGCGTGTCTATGCGACTGGCCGAGCCGTCCACGGCTCTACCGAGTTTTCTTTGAAACACTGTTCACAATGATATTGACAGAAAGCGGTATCTCAACAGTTGATGTCAGTTTACGTGGAAATGTGATGCTCAAATGTTTAATACGGGCGTAAATCATAAAATGTTTACTGTTTGTAATGACAGTGGTATAAGAATTTATGTAATAACAACGGGCCTTACCTTTGACTGAATGCTCGGCTGGTCAAGAATGGAATCATAAAAACGAACTTTCATAATATGCCTGTGTGACTGTGAGGTGAGTTGATCGTAAAAAACATTGCCAGTATTATTTCTTGTCCCAGCCGTATTCTTGGGTGGTGCTGAGATCAACGCGACTCCCGAGTTCTAATGCACACACTCATGATTACGTTTTGTAAATTGCGCTACAATGGGTTATGACAACGTTTCCTGGCAACGTATAGTCATAATCTCTACTTCCACGCGGTTGAAGTATTTTCCAGGGCTACACTTCACTTGCGCAATGCCTGTGCACTGAAAATAAGTGTTGCAATACATTGACTGGCTTGTCAATTGCAGTTTTGTTCTTGTTTTTTTGTCACTGGGAACAAGGGTTGCCAGATTTTCTGTTTTTTTACAGTGGTAACATCGTCTGTAGAGCCGGTGTCAAGTGAAATTCCTAACTTCGCGCCATATGCGCATGCACAGAGTAATATTCTACATATCAAACACGCTGAGAAAACTGATGATTGGGATGTAGGGTTTTGCGTTTAGGTAAGTGTTCCAGGTTGGGGTTAGTCGAAGACCTCAATTCTTTTTCTAAGTCCAATATTTTTCAGTGGTTATAGTTATTCCCGTGCTGTAACTTGTGGGCATCTGACAATGAAATCTAAGCAAAAAGCTTGAATTTACACAACACATCAAAAAAATAATCGCCAAAGTTTATTCCTTTACTCAGAGAAGCAAAATAACTAATACGTAGGGCAAGTTTTTATTGACTTAAAGTTCAAAAAATGGACCTAACGAAATTTAGACTGAATAAATGATATTTCTTGAGATTTTATATTAAAATGAACATTTATTAAACGAAATACAAATTCTCAACGAAACTTGAGACACAAGTCCACATGCTATTGCGAAATAAGTCTGTCTTGCGACATAACACTACAAGCCAATCAACAGGTGGACGAATTAAAGTGTAAAATCATGTAATGTACATTTTCTCACCAATACCAAAAAAAAATTTTGACTAATAACTGATAATTATGAAAAATTGACTTCATTGCCCTATAAAAAGAATATTGACCTAACGGCAAAAAATTGACTTTTTGTTGACCTATCAAATTTAGAATATGAAACTTACTCTTTCTATCCAGAGTTCTTGCAAAAATCACGCCATTCAAACTTACTACGACAAAATTGACTTTTAATAAACAATAATAGGTCAAATTCCGCAGAGGTCAGAAATTTCGCTTGACACCAGAAACAAAAAGTTTCAGATGGCGGAGCTGGGGCCACTTTTTGCATTTCATTACTGTTCAAGTGGATACAGTAATTTTTTTAACACATTCGGTACGCTTGGACGTTTCAAATACGTAATGAATTTGAAGTGAACAGCGTACAGTGCGACGTTCTAAAACGTGTTTGAGGCCAGTATTAAAAGTACAGTAGCTGTACAGTTGCACCTGATGCAATCGGAAAGCCCGAGCTGCAAGTGCGCAGAGCTTCACACTGGCAGCAAGCAACAACAGAGATCACTCTATTATTGCTTGTTCGCGCCACATTTATATGGGTGTTGTTCTTCGCGCACATCCCGTTCGTGGTGAATCGCACATTCAACGCAGCGCCAGCGGAGAGGTTGCAACACACCCAACGAAATTTTGGATGATAGGAGTCGAAGTCCTAACCATTCCGATGCCGCAGCTGGAGCCAAAATTCAGATGCTTAGAGACGGAGCATGAAAATTAAGTTCAGACTCCACAGCCTTGGTGATGAAGCCCGCTGCCGGTTGCGCAGAAGTTATGAACATCTTGCGATGTCGTTGAAGTAATTGAAATTCGGATAACTCATAAAATGAAGTTCTCTCGTAAATGCGCACAGGTGAGATAGCCAGTATCCTATTTATGAATCAGATGGTGCTATTTACGGCGGCATGACAAAATACTTTTCAAATAAATTCGTATTCTTTTGTGTGTGCAGGCACAAAAGAAAATGCGAAGTTGAAACTTTTGATACCCTGGTTTGTCAAAGTACTAAGCAAACTTAAGTGTATTTCCAGTGGATTATGCTTTGTTTGTAACGGGTTCTGATGGATAGCTGTACCAGAACAATTACATTGTTTACTACATGTAAAAGAACTTAAAGTTACAAAAACAGAACTTAAAAGGCAAATTGGAGACTAATTGAAAGACTACTAAATAGCTGCTAGGCTGGAAATACAGCAGTCTCAACCAAGGAAATCCGAAATCAATGAAGCATAAAAAAACGTCAGAATCTCAGAAACAAGTGGATTGAAAGCTTACAAACAAACCTGTCAGTCCTTTGTGGGATTGCAGGGACCTTCCCAATGTCAAAGCAGCACTTTATCAAAAGGTGTGAACATCTTGTGACTTTTTAGTCGCTTATCAAGTGATTACATAATGATCATGGGATCTGATAATGTTCATCAACAACATCCGGAAAAAAACAGGTTGTTATCTCCTAGCAACCATAGGAAACATGGCTGTCATCTCCTAGCAACACCAAAGGTGCAAGTACCTTTTAGGTGCTTTACCTTGAA